>OLYA01000254.1_pt1 | contig 35137 bp, 29 predicted proteins | sample 1674361 | NCBI WGS metagenome assembly OLYA01 (sample SAMEA103958165, study PRJEB25191) | human gut metagenome | biome: human-associated habitat [ENVO:00009003]; feature: intestine environment [ENVO:2100002]; material: feces | place: Germany | collected 2013/2015
TTGCAGGCCTGGAAATAGTCGCCCTGCGAAGGCTGGATCGTACCCAGTCCCGGGCCGCCGCGCTGGCAGTTGATCACCAGGCAGGGCAGTTCCGCACCCGCCAGGTAGCTCAGCCCCTCGGACATCAGGCTGATGCCGGGGCTCGACGACGAGGTCATCACCCGTTTGCCGGTCGATGCGCCGCCGTAGACCATGTTGATCGACGAGATCTCCGATTCGGCCTGCAGCACGACCATGCCCGTGGTCTCCCACGGCTTGAGTTCCATCAGTGTCTCCATCACTTCCGACTGGGGAGTGATCGGGTACCCGAAATATCCGTCGCAACCGTAGCGAATCGCCGCATGGGCTATCACTTCGTTGCCTTTCATCAGTTTTACCTCTTTCTCTGCCATAGCTACTCGAATTTTTGACGATAAACCGTGATGACGCTATCGGGGCAAATCACCGCACACGAAGCACACCCCGTGCAGGCATCGGGATTTACCATCCGGGATATGGGATAGCCCTTGCTGTTCACCTCTGCCGACAATTCCAGCACGTCGCACGGACACGAAGCCACACAGACCCCGCACCCTTTGCACCGTTCCTTGTCGACAACGATTGTTCCTTTTATTTTAGCCATAAGCCGTAGTATTGTTAAGTTCCTTACAAATATATGAAAAAATACCGGAAATTCTAAACGAATGCAACAAATCTTATCATGAAAAACGGATAAATGAAAGCAGTACGCCCGGAATAACCTGCCCGAACGCACTGCGTACAAAATATTTCCGCCATTTTATTCCGCCTTCGGATCGGGGCCGTATTTATTTTCGCCCGGCACACCGGGCCGGCACCACCAGTAAAACAAGAAAATAAGATACACCCCCTGCAAAATGGCAAGGCCCAGATCGGCATCCGTCAGCCATGCCGCCCGCCGGGTTTGAGGGAGAAGTGGCTGACGACCCGGCCGGCGATGCTGACGGCCAGATATCCGCCCGCCCACCATCCGCTGCGCCCGCAATCGTGCAGGCGGCGCACCATAACGGCCAGGTAGGGCATCACAAACGGCAGTCCGACAAGGCAAACGACGTAACGCCTGCTCGTGGCGCCGACCGTACAGAGGGCGCTAACACCCAGGATAACGGCCAGCAAAAGGAACAGCACGAGAAAGAGTCCCAGCACGAAATACCAGAACTCGGGCATCGACGCCCGCCCCCGGAAATCGGCATAATGGCGCAGGCATTTGACAAACCATTTCATCGCAAAGGGTTTTTAAGGGATCACCATGCAAGATAACGATTTTCCGCCGATCCGCAAAACGAAAAGGCTGCCCGAATGGTTCAGGCAGCCTTTTCAGCTTGTTCGAAAACACGCCGGACAGGCGGTTCCCCGAGGGTTGAATGACTTATCGGCCCCCGAGCGTCGCGGGGCGGTTACTCTTCGAACGAGTGGATCACCACGCCCGAGCGGAGTTTCGGCTCGAACCACGTCGTCTTCGGGGGCATGATGTTGCCCGTGTCGGCGATGTTGATGAGCTGTTGCATCGAAACGGGGTAGAGGGCGAACGCCGCCTTCATCTCGCCGCTGTCGACACGGCGTTTGAGCTCGCCCAGGCCGCGGATTCCGCCCACGAAGTCGATCCGCTTCGACGTGCGCAGGTCTTTGATGTCCAGTATTTTATCCAGCACGAGGTTCGACAGCACCGTCACGTCCAGCACACCGATCGGGTCGTTGTCGTCGTATGTCCCGGGCTTGGCCGTCAGGCTGTACCAGTGCCCGCCGAGATACATCGAGAAATTATGCAGCCCCGTCGGACGGTACTCCTCCGTGCCCTTGTCCTCGACCGTGAAACTTTCGGCGAGCTTTTCGAGCAACTGCTCCGGCGTCATGCCGTTCAGGTCTTTCACGACACGGTTGTAGTCGATGATCCGAAGCTGCCCCGCGGGGAAAGTCACGGCGAGGAAATAGCAATACTCCTCGTTGCCCGTATGACCGGGGTTCTTTGCCTGGCACTCCTGTCCCACGCGCGCCGCGGCGGCTGTGCGGTGATGCCCGTCGGCGACATAGAGCGCCGGGATGCCCGCGAAAATCTCCGTGATACGGTCGTTGGTCTTCTTGTCGCGGATAACCCACAACTTATGGCCGAAGCCGTCGGCAGCCGTGAAATCGTATTCCGGGTCGTTGTTCTTCACCACGTCGGCCACGATGGCGTCGATCTCGGCGTTGTCGGGATAGGCGAAGAACACCGGTTCGATATTGGCCTGCTGGTTGCGGACGTGGATCATGCGGTCTTCCTCCTTGTCGGGACGCGTCAGTTCGTGTTTCTTGATCGCCCCCGAGAGGTAATCCTCGTAATGGCAGCACATGGTCAGTCCGTATTGCGTGCGGCCGTCCATCGTCTGCGCATAGATGTAATAATACTCCCCGGGATCCTGTTCGAGCCAGCCCTTCTCACGCCATGCACGGAAATTCTCGACCGCCTTGTCGTAAACCTCCTGCGAATGTTCGTCGGCAATAGGCTCGAAATCTATTTCGGGCTTGATGATGTGCAGCAACGAGCGTTCGGTGGCCTCGGCCTTGGCCTCGGCGGAATTCAACACGTCATAGGGGCGCGACGCCACTTCGGACGCATACTGTTTCGGGGGACGTATCCCGCAAAAAGGTTTGATTTTCACCATATGAATTAATGTATTAAAGCGAAAAAGGCGGGCGCAGCCTTCGCTCCCGCCTTTCACGCGCCGTTATCCGCTATTTGTTCACCTGGAACCGCGTATTGCCGTTCCTGAAAAAATCGACGATTTGGGTGGCTGCGGCCAGACCCGCGTTGATATTGGCCTCGGCGGTCTCGGCCCCCATCTTCTTGGCGGTGGCAAACACCCGCTTGCCGAATTTCTCGTCCAGCTCGGCCTGGTTCCCGGCAGCGATGTCGGTAATGTATTTCAGGTCTTCGCGTTCGGTCAGCGCACGCACGACACCCTGTTCGTCGATCACCTCCTTGCGGGCGGTGTTGACCAGCGTGGCACCCTTGGGCATCGACATCAGCAGTTCGTAACCGATCGAGCCGCGGGTCTGCTCCGTAGCCGGGATGTGCAGCGACAGGAAATCGGCCTGCCTGTACAAATCTTCGAGGGAATCCACCTTCTTCACACCGTCGGCTTCGAACACCGCCGCATCCGTGATGAAGGGGTCGTAGGCGATGACGTTCATGCCCAGCGCCTTGCCCTTGCGCCCCACGAGTTTGCCCACATTGCCGTAGGCGTGGATGCCGAGGGTCTTGCCCTGTATCTCCGAACCCGTACCGGGCGTAAAGCGGTTGCGCGACATGAAGACCATCATGGCGAGCGCCAGCTCGGCCACGGCGTTGGAGTTCTGCCCCGGAGTATTCATCACCACGATACCGCGCGCCGTGGCGGCCGCGAGATCCACGTTGTCGTAACCCGCACCGGCACGAACCACGATTTTGAGGTTCTTCGCCGCCCCGATGACTTCGGCCGTCACCTTGTCGCTGCGGACAATGAGCGCATCGACATCGGCCACGGCGGCCAGCAATTGGGCCTTGTCGGTATATTTTTCAAGCAGGGCCAGTTCATAGCCCGCGTCCTCGACGATCCTGCGGATGCCGTCGACAGCCTCCTTGGCAAAAGGCTTTTCGGTCGCAACTAATATTTTCATACCTGTACTTTCTATCAGATGAATAAAATCGATGTCCGTGGCCGCCTTTTTCTTCGGAGTGAACGTAAAGAAATGCGCCATGGCCGTCCGTTATTTCGCGTGTTTGGCGGCGAACTCCCGCATGCACTCTACGAGCACCTCGACGCTCTCCTTCGGAAGTGCGTTGTAGCACGATGCGCGGAAGCCGCCCACCAGGCGGTGGCCCTTGATGCCCACGATACCGCGTCCCTTGGTGAATTCCATGAACTCGGGAGCCAGTTCCTCGTAGCCGTCGGCCATCACGAAGCAGATGTTCATCAGCGAGCGATCCTGCTTGTCGACCGTACCGCGGAACAGCGGGTTGCGGTCGATCTCGTCGTACAGCAGGGCGGCCTTCTCCTTGTTGCGGCGGTAGATTTCGGGTACGCCGCCGATCGACTTGAGCCAGCGGAGGGTCTCCATGAGCACGTAGATCGGGAATACGGGAGGCGTGTTGAACATCGAGCCGTTCTCGACATGGGTGCGGAACGCAACCATCGTCGGCAGGTCGCGCACGACACGGTCGAGCATGTCTTCGCGGATGATGGCGAACGCCACGCCGGCCGGGGCGAGGTTCTTCTGCGCACCGCCGTAAATCATGGCGTATTTCGTAACGTCGACCGGGCGGGAAAGGATGTCCGACGACATGTCGGCGATCAGGGGCACGGGCGAAGCGAGGTCTTCGTGGTACTCGGTGCCGTAGATCGTATTGTTGGAGGTGATATGCACATAGTCCAGGTCGGCGGGGATCGCGAAACCCTTGGGGATGTAGGTGAAATTGCGGTCTTCGGACGAAGCGAGCAACTCGACCTCGCCGTAACGCTTGGCTTCCTTGATGGCCTTCTTGGCCCAGACACCGGTATTCACATAGCCGGCCTTCCTGCCCAGGAAGTTGGCGGGCACTTCGTAGAAGAACGTACTGGCACCGCCGCCGATATAGAAGATCTTGTAGTTGTCGGGGATGTCGAGCATCTCACGGAAGAGCGCGTCGGCCTCGGCCATCACGTTCTCGAAATCCTTCGTCCGGTGCGAAATCGAAAGCAGGGAAAGGCCCGAACCGTTGAAATCTACGATAGCTTTTGCTGCGTTCTGGATGACTTCGTCTGCGAGGATCGAGGGTCCCGCGTTGAAATTGTGCTTTTTCATAATATTCGGATGTGAATTTAGTGTTTCGGACTCCAGCCTGTTAGTTTACTAACACAAATATAGGTAAAATATTCCGGAGAATACAACAGTTGTGCAAAACTTGTTCAAAGAAATTTCACTCGGCGTCCCGAACGCTCGGCATTTTGAATTGTTTTTATTACTTTTGCCCAAACTTAACATCCTCCGCAAATGGTAAAATCCATGACGGGCTTCGGCAAGGGCGAAGCCACGCTGCAAAATAAGAAGATCACGGTCGAAATCCGCTCGCTCAACTCCAAACAGCTCGACCTCGGGCTGCGGCTTCCGGCCGTTTACCGCCAGTCGGAATACGAAATCCGCAATATCATCACCCGCACGGTACAGCGCGGCAAGGTCGATGTCTTCGTGACCGTCGAATCGCAGACCGTGGAGACCCCGGCGCGTATTAATAAAGAGGTATTCGCCGCCTATGCCGGGCAACTGCGCGACGCGGCGCGAAACGCCCGACTCAACTATGCGGGGATCGGATGGGACAGCGCCGCCCTGCAGGCCATCATGCGCCTGCCGGAGGTCGTATCGACCGAAGCGGAGAGCATCTCCGACGAGGAACACGCGGCGCTGGTCGCCGCCACCGAAGCCGCCGTGGCGCAGCTCGACGCGTTCCGCCTGCAGGAAGGCGCGATCCTGATCGCCGACCTGCTGAGCCGCGTGGACAAGATCGAAGGCTACAAACAGGAGGTCGTGCCTTTCGAAAAGGCCCGCACGGAGACGGTCAGGGCCCGCCTGCTGGAAAACCTCGAAAAGCTGCAGGTCGACGTCGACCGCAACCGGCTGGAGCAGGAGATGATCTTCTACCTCGAAAAACTCGACATCACCGAGGAGAAGGTGCGCCTGGCCAACCACTGCAGGTATTTCCGCGAGGTGGCCGCCCAAGAGGAGGGCGCAGGCCGCAAACTGGGCTTCATCGCACAGGAGATGGGCCGCGAAATCAACACGATGGGCTCGAAGGCCAACGAATCGAACATCCAGATACTCGTAGTTAAGATGAAGGACGAGCTGGAGAAGATCAAAGAACAGGTACTGAACATATTATAATGGGCAAGGTTATCATATTCTCCGCCCCGAGCGGTTCCGGGAAGACGACTATCGTACGCGAATTGCTGAAGCGTTTCCCGCAGTTCGAATTTTCGGTATCGGCGACCAGTCGCGCACCCCGAGGCTGCGAGCGCCACGGCTGCGACTACCACTTCATGACGCACGAAGAGTTCATGCGTGCCGTCGCGGAAAACCGTTTCGTGGAGTGGGAAGAGGTCTACCAGGGCACTTGCTACGGCACGCTGCGCTCGGAAGTGGAACGCATCTGGGCCAAGGGTAACATCATCGTCTTCGACGTGGACGTCATCGGGGGTATCAACCTCAAACGCATCTTCGGCGACGACGCCTGCTCGATATTCGTCATGCCGCCCTCGATCGGGGAGCTGCGCCGCAGGCTCGTATGCCGCGGCACGGACGCCCCGGAGGTGATAGACCGCCGTGTGGCGAAAGCCGAATTCGAACTGACGAAAGCCCCCGAATTCGACCACATCGTCGTAAACGACTCGCTCGACGAGGCGATCCGCGAAACGACTGCGATCATCGACCAATTCATCGCACGGCAGCCATGAAACGCGTCATGCTCTATTTCGGGTCGTTCAACCCCATCCATAAAGGGCACATCGCCCTGGCGGAATACGCCGTGGAAAAAGGACTGTGCGACGAGCTGGTGCTCGTCGTTTCGCCCCAGAGCCCCTATAAACAGGCCGAAGAGCTGGCCCCCGAGATGGATCGGTTCGAAATGGCCGAGACGGCCTGCGCGGCATCGCGCTATCCCGACCGGATAAAACCCTCGGTCGTCGAATTCCTGCTGCCCAAGCCGTCGTATACGATCGACACGCTGCGCTACCTGGCCGAGAACCACGGCGCGGATATGGAGTTCTCGATCCTCATGGGCGCCGACCAGATAGAACGGCTCGACGGCTGGAAAGAGTACGACCGCATCCTCGAATACCCGGTATACGTCTATCCCCGCCGCGGCGAAAGGGTGGACAGGTTCCCCGGCCGTATCACGGTGCTGGAAGACGCCCCGCTGCAGGATTTTTCCGCGACCCAAATCCGCGGGCGCATCGGGCGGGGCGAGGATGTCTCGCAGATGCTCGACAAGGGCGTCGCCGAACATATCCGCCGCAAGGGGCTGTGGAACCCGACGGCCCGCAAATCGGCCCTGACGGCACAGATCGCCGCCGATCCGGAAAACACGGCGCTCTATATGGAACGGGGCAAGCTCCACTACCGCCTCAACGAATGGGGCGCAGCCCTCAACGACTTCAACCGCGTACTGCAAGCAGACGACAGCCACGCCGAGGCGCGGCAGTATGCGCAGATGGTACGGGAAATACTGGAATTCAGATATAAGGACATATACAACCCCTGACAATGACACGCCTGAAGATTGCCCTCATGGCGGGCGGAGATTCGCCCGAACGGGGGATCGCGCTCCAGAGCGCCGCACAGATCGAAGCGGCGCTCGACCATACGAAATACGACATCACGGTCATCGACCTCCACCACCGCGACTGGCACTACACGGCCCCCGACGGACGCGAGTGGCAGGTCGACAAGAACGATTTTTCGCTCACGGTGGAAGGCGAGCGCAAAGCATTCGACTACGCCCTGATCATCATCCACGGCACACCCGGCGAGGACGGCAAGCTGCAAGGCTACCTCGACATGATGGGCGTCCCTTATTCGTCGTGCTCGATGACCTCGTCGGTCATCACCTTCGACAAGATCACCACCAAGCGCACCGTAGCGGGACGGGGCATCAACCTCGCCCGCGAGATTTTCCTCTGCAAGGGCGAAACGGCCGACCCGGACAGGGTGGTCGCGGAGTTCGGACTGCCGCTCTTCATCAAGCCCAACGCCAGCGGCAGCTCGTTCGGCGTGACGAAAGTCCATACGCGCGACGAGGTGCTGCCCGCCATCGAGGCGGCCTTCGCCCAAAGCGACGAGGTGCTGATCGAAGAGTGCATCGCGGGCCGTGAAATGGGCTGCGGCATAATGGTGGCCGGAGGCAGGGAATACCTGTTCCCGATCACGGAGATCGTATCGAAAAAGGATTTCTTCGACTACCAGGCCAAATACACCGAAGGCTATTCGGACGAGATAACCCCCGCCGACATCGCCCCGGAAATTGCGGAAGAACTGCACCGCATGACCCGCATCGCTTACAGGGCATGCCGCTGCTCGGGTGTCGTACGCGTCGATTTCATCGTCACGCCCGAGGGCAAACCCTACCTGATCGAAATCAACTCCATCCCCGGCATGAGCGCCGGGAGCATCGTCCCCAAGCAGGCACGGGCCATGGGCATGTCGCTGGGAGAGATGTTCGACCTGATTATCGCCGACACCTGCCGCAAATGATCGAAATCGACGACAAAATCGTGAGCGCAGACCTGCTGCGCGAATGTTTCGCCTGCGACATCGCGCAGTGCAAGGGTATCTGCTGCGTCGAGGGGAATGCCGGGGCGCCGCTCGAAGCGGAGGAGGTCGGCATACTCGAACGCGAATATGCGGCCTACAAGCCCTATATGACGCCCGAGGGCATCGAGGCCGTCGAGCGGCAGGGCTTCATGGTCATCGACGAAGACGGCGACCTGACCACGCCGCTGGTCGGCGACGCGGAATGCGCCTACACCTACTCGGAGAACGGCATCACGCTCTGCGCCATCGAAAAGGCGTGGCTGGAGGGCAAGACCGCCTTCCGCAAACCGATCTCATGCCACCTCTATCCGATCCGCGTCGTGCGGTTTTCGAACGGCACGGCAGGGCTCAACTACCACCGCTGGTCGGTCTGCGCCCCGGCGCGCGAATGCGGCCGCAGGCTGGGAATCCCGGTCTACAAGGCGTTGCGCGAACCGATCGTGCGCCGTTTCGGCGAGGAATTTTACAAGGCGCTGGAAGCCGCCGAAGAATTTATCCGACAACAATAAAATACACATGAAAAAATACTGCCTCACATGTATGGCCGCCGTTGCGGCACTCTCGGCATCGGCCGCAGCACCGCAGGCCGAACGCAAAACCGATTCGCTGCACATCGCATCCCTCTCGCCCAGGGAGGCTGCGACCATAGACTCCATCGTCGCAATGCGCCTGCGGCTCCAGCCCAAGCAGATCGAGTCGATTTTCGACACCAACGACGTGGTGGCCATCGACACGCTCGATTCGGGCAACGACGCCATACAGGTGGTGCTTTACAGCAACAATACGTGGAAATACGTCCGCAACCGCGAGGTCGCCAAGGACAGCACCATCTTCGAGAAATACTGGGATACGACGACGCTCTTCCCCTACAAGGAGGTGGACATGTCGTCGATGCCCAAATCGGTGGTCATCGACCTGGTGGACTCGGTCACGAGCTACCACTGCCCCTACCAGGGTTCGGTGCACCCGCGCGGCAAATACGGCCCGCGCCGGCGGCGCCAGCATCAGGGCGTCGACCTGCCGCTCAAGGCGGGCGACCCGGTCTACGCCACGTTCTGCGGCCGCGTGCGTATTTCGGAATATAACAAGGGCGGCTACGGCAACCTGGTCATCATCCGCCACGACAACGGGCTGGAAACCTACTACGGGCACCTTTCGGAGCGCATGGTCGAGCCCAACCAGTGGGTCGAGGCCGGGCAGATCATCGGTCTGGGCGGCTCGACGGGGCGCAGCACGGGGCCGCACCTGCATTTCGAGACCCGCTATTACGGGCAGTCGTTCGACCCCGAGCGGCTGATCGACTTCAAGAACGGACTGCTGTGCCGCGAGACCTTCCTGCTGAAAAAATCGTTCTTCAGCATCTATTCGAACGCCGGGCAGGACTTCGACGACGAAATCGCCAACGAAGAGCAGGACAAGAAGGAGGCGGCCGAAAAGGCAGCCATGAAGTACCACCGCATCAAGTCGGGCGACACGCTGGGTGCCATCGCCCGCAAGTACGGTACGACCGTGACAAACATCTGCCGACTGAACGGCATCAAGTCGACCACGACGCTGCGCATCGGACGCTCGCTGCGGGTACGATAAGAAGCATATTCTGCAAAACGGCAGGAACCGGAAGCGATGCTTCCGGCTCCTGCCGATATTTTTGCCGGACAATGCCGGACATAAGGCGCGGGGCGCGGAGTACCCGGAACAGCTCACGCCCCGGCGTATGCCCCTCCCGCGGGAATCTATTTCTTGTCCTGGATGGCGTCGATGGCGTCGATCACGGCTCCCCGGAAACGCTTGCGCTCCAGCTCCGCCACACCGACGATGGTCGTGCCGCCGGGCGAGCAGACGGCATCCTTCATCACGGCGGGATGCTGCCCCGTGGCGAGTTGCAGCTTTCCCGTACCGACGACCATCTGGCTGGCCATGCGGTAGGCATCGGCACGCACGATGCCGTGCTTGACGGCAGCGTCGGCCAGCGCCTCGATGAACATCGCCACGAAGGCCGGGCCGCAACCGCAGACCGTCCCTGCAATGCCGAGCTGGGCGGTATCCACCGTCACCACGAGCCCCACATGCGACAGCAACGCCTGCACCGACTGCCACTCGGCTTCGGACAGCGAATGGCGGCGTTCGCAGACGACGATACCCTCGCAGACCGCCACGGGCGTATTGGGAATCGTGCTGAGGTGATGTGTCCCGGGCGCGAGGATCTCCTCGTAGCAGTCGAACGTCATCCCGGCGGCTACCGAGACGACGACCTTGCCCGCCAGCATCCCTTTGACGGGGGCCAGCACGGCTTCGACCTGGTACGGTTTCACCGCCACGACCACCACGTCGGCGAACCCCGCGACTCCTGCGGCATCGTCGAAAGCGAGGAACCCGTGGGGTTCCGTATTACGGTGCAGCTTCGCCCGGTCGCGGGCGCATGCGCCGATCTGCCCGGGCTGCAAGGCCCCCGATGCGGCAAGTCCCGCGGCCAGGGCCTGCGCCATGTTTCCGAATCCGATAAATCCTACCTTCATATCATCATTGTTTGGAATAATCTCTCTCCCCGAATATCAACGACCCGACGCGCACCATCGTCGAGCCGCACTCGACGGCAATGGGGTAGTCGTGCGACATGCCCATCGACAGGGTGTTGAACCGCGCCCCGAAATTGGGCTGCAACAGGTCGAAACAGCGTTTCAGTTCCCTGAAATCGCGGCGTATCACCTCCCCGTCGTCGGTATTGGTCGCAATGCCCATCACGCCGCGTACGCAGATGTTCGGCATCTGCGCGAACGGCGTCGTGCGGAGGTAGTGCATCAGGTCGTCCAGTTCCCAGCCCGATTTGCTCTCCTCGTCGGCGACGCGGATTTCGAGCAGTATCTCGATCGTGCGGCCGCATTTGGCGGCTTCGCGCTGGATAGTCCCGGCCAGCCGCGCGCTGTCGACCGAATGGATCAGCGACACGAACGGGGCGATATACTTCACCTTGTTGGTCTGCAGGTGGCCGATCATGTGCCACTCGATATCCTTGGGCAGCACGTCGTATTTTTCACGCAGCTCCTGCGGACGGCTCTCGCCGAAAATGCGGTGCCCGGCATCGTAGGCCTCGCGGATCGCCCCGGCGGGGTGGGTCTTCGACACGGCGACCAGCGTGACATCCTCGGGCAGCGTGCCGCGCACGAAGGACAATTGGTATGCTATCGACATAATATGGTTCTGTTTTGGTGTGTAAAAATACGCAAAATTCGTACAAGACGAAACAAGCCCGGAAAAATTCCGGGCCTGCATACCGTTTTATCCGTCCGCTATCCCGTCCCGGACGGGTTATCGGGCCAATACGATTTCGGAGCAGGGGACGGCTCCGTCCAAGACCCGCTCCGAGCCGGACTCCATGTCGTAGACCCGGATCCGGTTGCCGCCGTCGCCGGTGTCGCAGAGCATGAATATCTCCTCGGTCTTCCTGCCGTCATGACGAACGGCGATCGAGCGGACGGTGGCCTGCACCGTCGCCAGCGTCCTGTCGAACTCCATCGACACGGGATTATACAGACGCAGTTCGGTCACACCGTCCTTCGACACGGCATAGCCGCCGACGGCGTAATAGGTCTCGCCGTCCTGCCCTTTGTCCAGCACTCCGAACGGCACCATCGCGTCGGCCTGTTCGGCATCGCCCGTTTTTACGGCGTATCCCCCGCCGTCGATGAGGCCGGTAAGCACCAACGGGGTACAGGTATCCGGGGCAGTGCGCGCCGCGAGCAGGAGGTAACCGCCGTAGACGGTCACGAAAGGATTTTCGCCCAGCATCTCGGGCGCAATGTCCGAAGGCAGCATCCACGACGGGGGCACAGGTGCGACGTTGGTACGGGTCATATTCAGCTCCATCAGCACGAGCCGCCCGTCCTCACAGCGCAGGAACGCTGCGGAATTGCCGAGCGTACCCGCCACGGCGACATTGTCGTAGCCCGAATCCCGGAAATAACGCATCGTGAGGTCGTAGAACGCCGCGGCGCCGATATTGCCGCCGGGCGCCAGGCCATAGATACGGTTTGAGCCGGGCGTGTTCACCACGCACCGCATCCCCTCGGGGACACCCAGGGTTTCGATGCGCGTCAGCCCGCCGTTCGCCATGTCGATGCGGTCGACCGCCGTTTCGCCCGTAAGGCATTGTGCGACGCCGTAGAGCGACGGCTCCTCGGGCGGGCGGCCGTCGGATACGGATATTTTACCCAGCGTCATGGCCTTGCCGCGGCGGAAGAGCTTCACCTCGGTCGTAGAGGCGGGGTAGCCTCCGGGGGCCAGGAACGTGATGTCCGATTCGGTACGTTCCGTCACGACGGCCCAGACACCGTCGGCATATCCTTCCGGGAGAGCCGCCTGCGACAGGGGCCACGCGATCCGCAGCATGATGTCGTCGTCGGCCTCGAAGCCGCGCGCCGCAACGGTCACCTCGTCGCCGGGCGCGAAAAGCTGCGATGACGGGGGCATCACCACGTCGGTGACGAACGGCGCACCATCGCCCTCGTCCGTGGTACATGCCAACAGGAAAAGCCCGAAAAAGGATAAAAACAATAGTTTCTTCATATAACCTACTATATAACAATTACATACCTCCGCACCGGGGGGGGGTATCCGCCGGAATGCAATGCGCTTGCATACGTCGTAAAGATATGACATAAAGCCCTAATATCCAAATAAAATGCGACATATCGTACCCGCTGCGTTTTGCCGTTTAGGATTTGTTTCGTACATTTGGGATCAAAACCGGAAAACCTATGAGAAAACTCCAGTATTGCCTCGCGGCGGCAGCCCTCTTCACCTATGGCGCAGCCGCAGCCTGTACCAATTTCATCGTAACCAAAGGGGCATCGACCGACGGCTCGGCCATGGTCTCCTATGCCGCCGATTCGCACGCGCTCTACGGCGCTCTGTACCACACCCCCGGCGGGAAATTCAGGGCCGGGGCCATGCTGCCCGTCTACGAGTGGGACACGGGACGCTACCTAACGGACATCCCGCAGGCGGGCGAAACCTATTCGACCGTCGGCAACATGAACGAACATTCGCTCATCATCGGCGAAACGACCTACGGAGGCCGCCCGGAGCTGGAGGACTCGACCGGACTGATCGACTACGGGTCGCTGATCTACATCACGCTCCAGCGCGCCAAGACCGCCCGCGAGGCGATCCTCACGATCGCCGAGCTGGCGAACACCTACGGATATGCCTCGAGCGGCGAGTCGTTCTCGATCGTCGACCCCGAAGAGGCGTGGATCATGGAGCTGATCGGCAAGGGCTACAAGGACGACGGCAAGGGCGGCAACGCCCGCAAGGGCATCGTATGGGTAGCCCGCCGCATCCCCGACGGCTATGTCTCGGCGCACGCCAACCAGGCGCGTATCACGACCTTCCCGAAGGACGACCCCGAGAACTGCCTCTATTCGCCCGACGTGGTGGCGTTCGCCCGCGAGATGGGTTACTACGACGGCACGGACGAGGATTTCAGTTTCTGCGAAGCCTACGCCCCGGCCGATTTCGGCGCGCTGCGAGGCTGCGAGGCCCGCGTGTGGGCATTCTTCCGCACGGTGGCCGACGGAATGGACAAATACGTGGACTATGCGATGGGGCACAATGCCGAAAACCGCATGCCCCTGTGGGTGAAACCCCGCACGAAGGTGTCGCCCAAGGTAGTCTTCGACTGCATGCGCGACCACTACGAAGGCACGCCGATGGACATGACCACCGACATAGGCGCCGGGGGCAGCGCCTGCCCCTACCGCTGGCGTCCGATGTATTTCGAGGTCGACGGTGTGGAATACTGCAACGAACGTGCGACGGCCACGCAGCAGACCGGCTTCTGGTTCGTGGCGCAGGCACGCCCCGACGTGCCCGACAACATGGGCATCCTCTGGTTCGGCGTGGACGATGCGGCCACGTCGTGCCTGACGCCCATCTACTGCTGCACGCAGGGCGTTCCCGAGTGCCTGAGCGAAGGCAACGGCTCGATGCTCGAATATTCGCCGACGTCGGCGTTCTGGCTCTTCAACCGCGTTTCGAACTTCGCCTACATGCGTTACGACATGATCGCGGGCGACATCCGCAAGGTCGTGGACAAATGGGAAAACGAGGCGCTCCGCCTGGTGCGCGACGTCGATGCCGAGGCGATGACGCTCTCGCCCAAGGCCCGCGGCAAATTCCTCTCGGAGTTCAGCATCGCCACGGCGCAGCAGTTGTTCGACCGCTGGTCGAAGCTCGACAAGTACCTGCTGGTGAAATACATGGACGGCAACGTGAAAAGCGAACATGCGGGCGTGCTGGAATACCTCGACGGCAAGGGCGGCCCGGCGCATTTCGTGGACAACGGCAACGGCAAACAGATCCCCGACAAGATCCAGTTCCCGGGTTACGGCGAGAAGTGGAAACGTGCCGTGGCCAAAGACAACGGAGAAATACTCAAAGTGATAAAATAGAGCTATGAAATACGATATCATCGTCGTGGGAAGCGGCCCGGGCGGCTATGTGGCCGCAATCCGGGCTTCGCAGCTGGGACGGAAGGTCGCACTCGTGGAGCGTGCCGAGGCGGGCGGCGTATGCCTCAACTGGGGCTGCATCCCGACCAAGGCGCTGCTGAAAAGCGCACAGGTATACACCTATTGCAAATCGGCGGAGCATTACGGGCTCACCCTCGCGGGCGAGGTGTGCCCCGACCCGGAAAAGATCGTGGCGCGCTCGCGCGGCGTGGCCGAAACCATGTCCAAGGGCGTGGCCTTCCTGCTGAAGAAAAACAACATAGACCTCATACAGGGCTTCGGGCGCCTGACGGCGGCAGGCAGGCTCGAGGTCGACGGCACGCACTACGAAGCCGACCATATCATCCTCGCCACGGGGGCGCGCCCGCGCGAAATGGCGTTCATGCCCATTGACGGCCGGCACGTGATTTCGTCGCGCCAGGCGCTGACGCTCACCCGGCTGCCCGAAACGATGGTCGTCGTAGGCTCGGGCGCCATCGGCAGCGAGTTCGCGTGGTTCTACGCCGCGCTGGGCGTGAAAGTCACCGTGGTGGAGTACATGCCCCGCATGATGCCGCTCGAGGACGAGGAGGTGTCGAAGGCGATGGAACGCGCATTCCGCAAACTGCGGGCGGCGGTGATGACCTCGACGACCGTGAAATCGGTCAGGGTCAACGCCGAAGGGCGCTGCGAGGTCGAGATCGAGGGCAAAAAGGGCCCCGAAACCCTGACGGCGGACATCGTGCTCTCGGCCGTGGGGATCAAGTCCAACATCGAGGGGATCGGCCTCGAAGAGCTGGGCATCGCCGTGGAGCGCGACAAAGTGCTCGTCGACCGGTTCTACCGCACCAATGTTCCGGGCGTATACGCCATCGGCGACATCGTGGGCGGCCCGGCGCTGGCGCACGTGGCCTCGGCCGAGGGTATCTGCTGCGTAGAGGCCATCTGCGGGCTGGATCCCGCACCGGTGGATTATTCGGCCATCCCGTCGTGCGTATTCACCTCGCCCGAGGTGGCTTCGGTCGGCATGACCGAGCAGCAGGCGCAGGAGAGGGGCATCGCCTATAAGGTAGGGCGTTTCCCGTTCACGGCATCGGGCAAGGCGACCGCCGCGGGCGACCGCGACGGCTTCGTGAAGCTCCTCTTCGGCGAGGACGACGCCCTGCTGGGGGCGCACATGGTCGGACAGAACGTCACCGAGATGATCGCCGAGCCGACGCTGGCACGCATGCTGGGCGCCACGGCACACCGGATCGCCCGCACGATACACGCCCACCCGACGATGAACGAAGGGGTCATGGAGGCCGCCGAGGCGGCATTGGGGGAGGCCATACACCTCTGAGCCCGCCGGGAATAAATCGCACAGGGCGCATAGTCAGGGAGCACCCGGCGACCTCCGCCAGCCCCTTGAAAACAACAGGCCACGGATCACCAAGCACCATCGGTCGATCTACGGCCGGGAAGTGCAGGCTGCGACCCGTGCCTTTTTGCCATCCCAGTTTATTGTGCCGATAAAACACAATGGCTGAATACGAATTCACAAATCCGTACGTTAGATAAATACTATCACAAACCTGCCGGAGAGTTTATATTGAAAGGTCACTTACGGGTATATATCGACTCGAATCGGCCATGCATTTGCGGTAGTTTCTGTTTCCCCATTCGTTTTCCGGATGGGGAAACACATTTTCTACCCCCCCCTTCGCCGGCAAAAAACGACCCGCACACCTGTCAGGTGTGCGGGTCTGGAATCGGTCACTTTCGGGTATATAACCAACTCAAATCAGCCAATGCGAACACATCGCCATCATGTTATTCCACTTCGTCCATGGTGATTTCATACCCGGACGGAACGAAAGTCCAGTCCTGCGAACGGTTACCGTTGTCGCAGGTGACGTTGGTCTCACCCCAGGCACCGTCGGCGATCGCCTTGAACAGCGGCAGCGGATCGGCTTGGCTTCTCGTACGCAGGTTGAAATGCATGATCGAACCGTAACCGGCTTCGGCCAATTCATAGGCTTTATCCCCATAATAAGATACATCGCTACCGATGGAACCAAGATTAATCGACAGAGGAGCGAAGCGATCCTTGGTCACACCGGAAATTCCGATATAGGTATTGTAACCGAAATTGGCATAGGCATGATTGATCTGGGCACCAGCCGCCGCATTGATCTGCGAAGAGCCGTAATTGCCCCACTGGAATACGGTGATGAGCTTTCCGGCGGGCATCAGGTTGCGCAGCTTGGTGATGATGCTGCCGAACGAACCGTTGATAAGCGAGGACGAGTAGTTGGAGTATTCGTCGTCGAACCCGATTCCGTCCAAACCGTATTTTTCCACAGCATGGGCCAGTATCTTGGCGAACTGCGTGGTCTGGGTTGCGTTCATGTTGGCGACACCGATGCCCTGCCAGTCGCCCAGCACGGTCAGCACCACCTTGATACCCTTGTCCTGCAAGCCCTTCACATATTTCTGGGCGCCGCCGTTTTCGAGCAGGTTGGTCATCTTGTCGTTCAGGTAGAGCGTCGGCTCGACAACGCCGTTCACCGTCCGCTTGTGGATGTTCGAGGCAAAGAACTCCACGATGTCGGCATAAGCCGTTCCGTCGGGAAGTTTGTAATCCCCGGCGTTGAGCGGGTTCACGTCGTTGGTCTCGACATAGATCGTGACCGTCGGAGTCTTGTCCCCGTAAGCACGCGTTTCGACGACGGGTTCCTGAGCCTTGTCCATCGTCGGTTCCTCTGCCTGCTGGCAGGAGAACATCATACCGGCGCCCATCACGAGGGCTGCCATCAGTTTAAAAGTCTTTTTCATAATTCAAGTGAAATTAGTAATAAAATAAGGTTGTTTGTCGCTCCGGTTAAAGAGCCGTGAGAGAGTGATTAGGGAAGTTCGATATGTCGCATCGACCGATTTTATTGCCAATCCTTTTTCCATTTGCCGTATCCGCCTATCCATTCGCCTGCTTCATTGGGTAGTGTGCCAAGTCTATAATTATCAAATAGATAAGAATATCCGTTTCTGCTTCCGAGAAGATATCTATTTTCCGAGTCCATAACCGTACAACACTGCGCAAACATCATATCCCAATAGGTTTCGTAATTGTCCTGCAAATTGGTGTGCAAGTCGTCGAAAACGATAATATTGTTGGGTTTGTAATTCGGCACCCAGTCAAGCATATCCGTGTAAAGTATTTGATCTATGGCTGACCCTATCTCCAAGGATGAGGTTGGATAGATCGGGAAATTAATACATCCGTACCGCTCCTTGGGCAGGTTGGCAATCGGCTTCTGTGTATAGTCGGATACATACGCCAGTTCGGGATGCCACGGGTCGAGCACCTGCGGGGCTTCGCTCTCGCGGTTGTAGCCCGACCAGGCATAGTCGATATAGTCCCCGACGGCGATGCCGCCCGTCGCCTGTGTATCCCAGAAGGTAGAGGTCGGCTCCTCGTAAACCGTGACTGTCAGCAGTTTCTCTCTGCCGAGCGCCTCGCGCAATGCCTTGATGAGTTTCGGGTAAGAGGCGGTGTTCATGGCCGGCATCCCCTCCTTGCCGTATCCGGCGTTGCGATCCCACAGGTTGATGCCGTCGACACCGAACTCTTCGACCACGGTTTTCACCTGCGCTACGAAATCGACGATCTGTTCGTCGGTCAGGTTGCAGAATCCGAGCCCTTTCCCGCTGCCTTCGATCGAGATGCAGACCTTGCTGCCATGCTCCTGCAGCGGACGGATGTATTTCACGGCATGGTCGAGGACATAGCGCATGTCGTTTCCGAGGTTCAACAGCGCACGACCGGTAGCCGCATCGTAATCGAGCATCACGGTGCGCAGGTTGATGATGTTGCCTACGGCATCGTACCAGGCCACGGTCGTTCCGCGGGCCAGTTTCTTCCGCATGATGTAGTCCTGCGCCAGCAGCGGCTGAAAATCGTTCGTGTTGATGTAGAACACGAAGAACAGGTCATGGCCGTCGTGCAGCGCATACTCGTCCGTATAGGGCTGGCGAACCGAGACGTTGTAGTAAAGCGTCTTGTTCGCGTCCGGTGCATCCTGCCCGGCGACCGTAAGCGGCAAGACGTATTCTCCGGCAGCGAGCCCCGCCGCCGTGAATTTGACACGTTTCAGTGCCGAGCGCTGCGCCTCGGACGAGAGGTCGAGCACCTTACCGTCGGGGAATTCGTAATTCGCTTCCGGAAGCAGGGTTCGTTCGACCCCATCGGCAGCGTTGTAATCGTCGAGCAGGGTTGCGTCGACCCATGCGTCGAGCGAAAAACCGTCGGAGGCCGGTTTTGTCTGTTGGAAATAGAAATTCCTCATCACGAACCCGCCGCCGCCTTCGGTCAGCAGCACGTCTATCGTCTTTTCCGAAGAATTACCGCTGCGCAGCATCCCGGATACGGTTTCCAACGGTTCCTTATCGGGGAGTTTTCCGCCTTCCCGTTCCACGGTATCGGCTTCGCAGGCCGTAAGGCCCGCGAATACCGCCGTACAAAGAAGCGTCACCATCCCTGTTTGCAAATTAAAAATCGTCTTCATAATCACTCGTTGTTTTCGTTAAGTTTCGGAATCTCGATGCCCTGAGGCCAGATAATATCGTACTTGGCTACGCCGTCGTTGCCGTACATCGAGTAGTCCTTGACCGTATTTCCCGAAGCGTCGTTGCACTTCCAATAGCCAAGAAGCGTCGGGTCGTCCTGCGGGTTCTCGATCTCGTACATGCTCTCCCAAATCTGTTCGGGCGTCCGGGCCACCGACCAGACGCGGGCCTCGGCGACCTTGCCGTTCAGAGGACGGTAATCGTCGTAGGAGCGGCCGAGGAAGAACTGATAGGCCTCGCCCAGCTTGTTGTAACCCGTGTCGTCGGTCTCGTACTGGGGCTTTTCGTTTTCCGGGGCCGTATTCCACAGGTCGTAGAGCGCCCGCATGGCCAGGTTGATCTGGTTCTTCTTGCTCTGCGCCGAGATGCCGACCTCGGTCGCTTCGCTCTGAAGTCGGCCATCGACATAGATGCGTGCGGTACGCGCCGCCTGGTCATATGTACAGGCGACATGGTACCAGCGGCCTTTGTCGAGGTTCTTCGTCGCGTCGCGCCCGGGAATCTTCCCGAAGGACGATCCGGCACCCGAACCGTCGAACTGCAACTGCTGACGCTCGAAGTTCGTATCGCCGATGCGCAGCAGCAGATACTGTTCGACACCCATGACGGACGAGATGCTGACGGGGTTGCCCGAAGCATTGCTCGTCATGAAGTCGTCGATATAAATCAACGCCTCATAAGTTACAGCCGTCAGACCGTTCCAGGCCTTGCTGCTTTCGGAATACTTGTCGAGGGTCGGGAATTCGATCCAGTTGTCGGTGAGCTGCGCTGCGACCGTGATGGCCGAAGAGCGTTTGACGACATAATAGGCTACGTCGGAACCGCGAAGCACGTCCATCGAAGCATGGCCGATGCGCACGGGGAGGAGATAGGTTTCGTCGATGGGGAGTGCGCCGGCCTGCTCCTCGCCTTGGCCCATCAGCTCCTTGAGCTTCAGGGTTACGACGTCCGAGGTCGTTTTCCCTGCGGGAATCGTGACACTCCCGGCCGACAGTTCATAATACTTGGCATCGAGCATCGTCCACTCCGTACCGTAGCGGGCATTGTACGTCCCGACGAGCGACGGGTCGACCGTGAGCGTCACCGCCACATCCTGTCCCGCAGGATAGGTCAGCTCCGCCTGCAAGGCGCAGTCGTAGGTCGGTTTATTGTTGCCGAAGGTCGTAAGCTGCACCTCGTTCGTTTCAGCGACGTCGAGATAAACGGCGTTTCCGAACTTGTGGTCGTCGGCCTCATAATTATCGCAGGCCGCGAAAAACACGAGCCCCGCGACGGCTGCAATCAGATATTTTCCGTATTTTTTCATGGCGTTCACTATTTAGCGGGATTTAACGTCTGGATCGCCTTGCGGATCGTCTGGTAGTTCATCTCCGCATGGTAATAGTCCTCAGCGATGTTATAAGCTGCAAGACCGCCCAGCGGGCCGAACTCGATGACGCGGCGCGACATCTCATCGACGGCCGCGAACTCCGTGCGATCCTCATCCAGCAGGGGTGCGCTGATCTCGGCCGCCAGCAGCAGCTTCTCCGGCGCGATACCGGCATACCCCGTGGCATTCATCACCCGGAGCCTCACCTCCTGCACATTTTCGAGTTTCTCCGTATCGAGGGCGACAAAATCGACCCTGGGACGGTCGGCAGCAGCCAGCGACAGCGGGTTGCCCTCGAAGACGAGGAGCTGGCCCTCGGATTTCGCCGCAGCGAATTTCTCGACGATGCGGGCCGTGGCGTCCGTCGCCAGCGGGTCGGTCGTAAACGAGTAGCCGTCCATGCCGTTGGCGGCGACGGCGGCGACAACCCGATCCAGATAGGCATCGAGCGCCTGCATATCGGCGAACTCTTCCGCGCGTGCGGCATAATCGACCTGGTAAAGCACCTTCGTCCCTTTCTCACGCATGACGTCCATATCTTCGGCGTCGAACTTCGAGAAGTTGTCGGCGTTGGTCAGCGTCACGATGTCCAGCGAATCCGGAAGGCAGCGCATGAAATCCTGCTCGCTCGATGCCTTTTCGGGCGAGTTGTGCAGGCGGGCATAAACGATGAAGTGCTCCGATTGTTTATAGGCCCTCAGCGCTGCGGTGTATTCGGCCCATAGTGCCGGATCCTGCTCCCAAGGCTTCTCGACCTTGCTGTCCACCGTTTCCATCTCCGTCCAGTCGTTGCAGGCCGCAAACGTTGCGACGGCGGCACAAAGGACGAAGAAACGTATCATTCGGTTTGGTTTCATATTCATAGCGATTACTTGTTATACGGTTTGCAATCCCACCATACGCGGGTTCCCATGACATCGCCCGAACGGTCGCCGTTCTGCTGCTCCGCACCGAGTGTCTGGATTGCCGCCTGGAGGTTTGCGTTGTTCTGCTGGTACTCCTCGACGGGATACGGCAGACGGCGGGCACCCTGTTCCACATTCACGGTGCCGCCCGATTTGTCGGTAGGCACGGGCAACAGCTTGGGATACCCCGTGCGGCGGTGTTCCGACCACGCCTCGACGCCCAGCGGGAAGATGGCGATCCACTTCTGCACGATGATGCGTTCGAGGTTGCGTTCTTTCACGGCCTCCGCATCGGTAGATGCCACAGCCGTTTCCCAGGGAACGGTGATCTCGCTCCGGGCCGATGCGCTGTAATTGCCCAGCGGGTCGGTATAAGGCGCGGGCTTCTTCGTGGCGTCGGCCAGGTAGGCGTCGGCCCCCGATGCTCCCCGCTCCTCGAACGAAAGCCGGACAGCCTGTTCATAGAGTGTCTTCGCCGTCTCGGCCGATCCCCAGCGCAGTTCGTATTCCGCACGCAGGAAGGTCGCTTCCGCAGCGTTGAACCACAGGTAGGGCGTCGCAGAGGCCACGATCATGTTCGAATATTTCGACATGGCCGTCGATTTCCCCGCCACGTCGATACCGATCCGGATACCCACGTATACGTCGGTATCGTTGGGCAGGAACATCTTTTCCAGACGCGGGTCTTTGTAGCCGTCCATGTAGCTGATGATGTCGGCTCCGACACGGTGGTCGCCCCAGTCGTTGTAGATGAGCGTCGTGCGGTTCTCGGCAGCGTGCATCGCCGCATTGTCGGCATTGGCCGTGATGATGCCGCCGGCGATCGCCTCGGCGGCTTTGGCCTGGGCAATGCCGGGCTTCACGTAGGAAAGACGCATCGCCATCCGCAGCTTGAGCGAATTGGCATATTTGAGCCACTGCGCGATATTGCCGTAATAGACGCCGTCGTAGCGGCTCCATGCTTCGGCTGGGAGCGTCGTATTGCGGCCCAGTATCTCGATGGCCTCGTCCAGCTCCTCGAACATCTTCGTATAGACCGCCTCCTGCGAGTCGTACTCCACATAGATCGACTCGTTGCTTTCCAGCTTCGTGTAGGGGATCGGGCCGTAGGAATCGGTCACACGGTGCATGATGGCCACACGCAACAGGCGGGCGAAAGCGATGGCCACTTCGTCTTCCGTGCCGTTGATGATGCCCTTATAGGGGGTATAGGTCTCGGTGATGACGTTGGCGAAAGGCCATTTACGCCAGTCGGCCGAGGGATTATAGGTCTCGAACTTGGTCTGCCATGTATCGACCGTAGCACCGATGTAACCGCCGAACGGCCCGCCCGAAAGCGATTCGTTGAACTGGTACATATGCTCCTGCACCGGAATCACAAGACTTTGCAGCGCCTTGAATTTCGTCCCGGTCTTGTAATTCAGGGCATCCATCTGGTCATCCGTAACCTGATTGGGATTGCGGTTGATCTCTTCGAAATCATCGGTGCAGGCGGCCAATCCGAACAGCGCGACCGACAGCAACACCGGCTGCCATCTCATATTGATCTTTCTCATAGTTTCTGCGCTTTAGAATTGGAATTTGACATTGAAACCGAGGTTGCGCATCGAGGGCATCATGAAGTAGTCGATGCCCTGGTAGTTCAGCCCCGTCGAAGCGACGGCTTCGGGGTCGAACGGCGCTTTGCAGTAGACCATCCACAGGTTACGCCCTACGAACGACACCGTGAGCCCCATTTTATCGCGGAACCACTTGCGCGGAAAAGTGTAACCCAGCGACAACTCCTGCAAGCGGACATTCGTCGCGGAATAGAGATAATATTGCGGCAGACCGGACTGCGAGCCGATGGCCTGATACCACTTCTGCGCATCGACCATCTCTCTGCCGTTGATCAACACACCGCCCGCGTCGCGTGCAGCGGCCGATGCCTCGGAAACACCGTACAGGTCGAGGTTGGCCTGCGTCGCGGAATAGCAGACGCCGCCCAGGCGGGCCGTGAACAGGATGCCGAGGTTGATGCCTTTATAGCTGAAATCGTTGCGCCATGCGAGGTTGTGGTTCGGGAAAACCGATCCGAGATAGATGTCCTCGCCTTCGTCGGTCATCAGCAGGTTGCCGTTCTTGTCCACCTCGACATAACCGTTGTCGTTGAAACGCAGATCGGACGTCGTGTAAAGGTCGCCCAGCGTACCGCCTTCTTTGAGGATGTATTTCGCCTTGCCCAGCCCCTTGATGTCCAACTTGGTCAGATTCAACGCTTCGCCCGTGACGGGATTCACGGCACTGGCCGCCAGTTCGATGATCTCGTTCTTGTTCCACGAATAGGTGAAGTTCGTCGCCCAGCGGAAGTCCCGCCACTGGTTGTCGTACCCGAGCGAGAGTTCGACACCCGTGTTGCGGACATGCCCGGTTTGCAGGTAGATGGTCGTATAGGACGACGAGGGCGGCAGCGACGGGTCGAAGGTCTGGTTTTTCGTATCGGCCCGGTACCACGAAGCCGAAAGGTTGATGTGCTGCCACAGACGGGCATCCAGACCGACCTCATAGGTAATGGTACGCTCCGGCTTCAGGTCGCCGATGGGATAGTGCGTCTTGTCTTTCCACACTTTGTTCGTAGCGTCGTATTCGTAGGTCGGAACCGTCAGGTGACGCGGGAATGGCATACCTACCGAGGCGATCGAACCGCGGATCTTCAGGTAGCTGAACGCCTTGCCCAAATCCCAGGTAGAAGAAGGCACCCACGACAGGCCTGCCGACGGGTAGAAGAACGACGACTCGGGCGAATTGGCCAGTTGCGAAGCCCAGTCGTTACGCCCCGTCACCGTGAGGTAAAGCATCTGTTTCCAACCTACTTCGACCGAGGCGAAGATGGATTGGGTCTGGTCGTGCCAGCCGGTTTTTTCCGCACGTTTTTTCGTGTCATCGAGGTCGAAGACGTTAAATACGTTCGGAAGGCCGTTTTCCTGGATCGGGCCGCGGTACGACAGTTCGTCGGTCTTGATATTGTTGATCGAGGCGCCGATATTCGCGTTCAGAGACCAATCCTCGCCGAAAGTCTTGTTGATGTTCACCATCAGGTCGGCGTAGGTCTGCGTGTCGTAAGCGCGGGCCTCGGTATAATGGCCGTTCTTGCCGCCGTCGGTGATGGTCGTATTCGACGAGGCATAGAGTTTCTGCGTGTAGAGCGAATTCGAATTGTCGAGGCGCACGCGCCCGGCGACATTCAGCCACGGGAGGATGTCGTAGCTGGCCGAAAACGACAGCATATAACGCTTCTTGTCCGTGTTGCGCAGGTTGCGGTAGTTGATCCAGAAGGGATTCTGCATGCGCAAGTCACCGCCTTCCATGTCCGTACTCCAGAACTGCTCCATGAGTTTCGTCCCTTCGTTGTAACGCTCGAAGCGACGGTAAAGGTTGAAATTCTCGCCCCGCGGGAACAGGTAGGCCGGAACCAGCGGGTTCGAATAAACGCCCTGGTTGGTCATGTTCTGGTCTTTCTGATAGATGTAGCTGGCGCTCGCGTCGAGCTTGAGCCGGTCTTTCAGAAAGTACGAAGTGTTGCGGAACGTGAAATTGTAACGGTCGTACTCGTTGTTGGGGATGATTCCGTCCGAGTTGACCGAAGCTGCCGAAAAATAGGTCTGGTTCTTGTCCGTACCGCCCGAAACCGTAACGGCGTTGGTATAGACATGCCCCGTCTCGAAATAGTCGTTCGGCGTATAACCGTAGCGGGCCTCCCGACGCAATTTCTCACCCCAGCTGTAAATGCTCGAGCCGCTGCGCTGGCCGTTCAGCCCCGTACCGTAACGGTTCTGGAATTCAGGCAGCACGAAAGGGTTTAAGAATTCCGTATTGCTCGAAAACGTAGCTTTCAACCTTCCGGCCTGGCCTTTCTTCGTCGTAATCATCACGGCTCCGTTCGCGGCTTCCGAACCGTAGAGAGCCGCAGCTGCGGCGCCCGTCAGCACCGACATCGACTCGATGTCCTCGGGGTTGATGTCGGCGATGGACTCCGTCGCACCGCGCGAATCGAACTCCGTTCCGCCGCCACCGCCGAAGTTATACATCGGAATGCCGTCGATGACGTAGAGTGCGTTCGACGACTGGCTGATGGATTTGTTACCGCGCAAGGTCACCTTCGATGCGCCGCCGACCCCCGATGACGAGGTGTTGATCGTGACGCCCGCCACCTTACCCGTCAGCGAGTTGATGAAGTTTGCATCCTTGACGGTCGTGATGTCCTCGGCCTTGACCTGCTGTACGTTGTAGGCTACGGCCTTCTCCGAACGCTTAATACCAAGAGCAGTGACCACGACCGACTCGATTTCGGAAGCGGCCTCTTCAAGCGTAACATCGAAAGCAGTCCGGCTGCCCACGACGAAAGACACAGGATTATAACCGATAAAACTGATTTCCAGCTGTCTGTCCGCTGCGGGGGGGGGTACCTGAAGCGCAAACGCACCATCGGCGTCGGAGCTGACGCCAACCGTAGTCCCTTGAATGAGGACGCTGGCCCCAACGATCGGATTGCCGTTCGCATCCCTGATTTTTCCGGTCACGGAAACCGGATTCCCCGCATCGTTCTTTTTGGTCAGGATAATGTAGGATTCATCGATCCGGTAAGCGATTTCCGTGCCGGCGAACAGTTGTGCCAACACATCCTGGATCGTTTTTTGGACAGCGTTGATACTGACTTTGTTTTTGGTATCGACGCCTTTGTTGATAAACAAGTAACGAGTTTGATTTTCAATCTCTTTCATGACTTGCGAAATGGGAGCGTTTTCCATTTTTATGGAAACCCGGGCATTCTGTGCGGACGCCGTAAGTACGCTTCCCAGCAAAGAGATTGTCAATACGAACCCAAACAGTCTTCGAAACTTGTTGAAGAATACTGTTTTATTCATATCTTTGCAAAGTTTAGATAATAGGTTAATTAGTATCTCAGAAAGCTCGATTCAATCTATTATCCGGCCTGCGGATCTCTACCTCCGCAGGCTTTTTTCGTTGAACGAGCAGCATAAGTGGCTGACTACGTTTTCATAGGCAATATTCGTTTTTAAGGTTAGACAATCAGGTTTTCACGTCAGTATATCGTCACTACGTTCGTATCCGAATCTTTCCTGTAAGAGAAATCGGCGGTATATTGCAAAATGTGAAGGGCTTTGTCGATGCCGTCGTTCACACGGATTTTACCGCTGACGTTCTTGATGTTCGGAAGAGTCGTAAGGGTGATGTCGATCTTCACGTCGAACGCCCGCTCGAACTTCTCCATCAGTTCGTCGAAAGGCAGGCCCGAAATGCTGATAAGGCCTTCGGTCCAGCACAGTATTTCCGGATCGGTTATCGGTTCGATGAAAAGATGACCGTTCGAGAGATTGGCAATATCATTGGGTTTCAGGATAAGGTCTTTTTGCATAGGGTCGAGCCGGTTTGTAATTTGCACCCGCCCCCGGAGCAATGCGGTCGAAAAGCGTTGGTGCCTTTCATCGGCGATTACATTGAATTTCGTACCCAACACCCGAATATCGGATGCGAAAGTTTCTACGACGAACGGACGATCCTCGTCGTGTTCGACATCGAACACCGCCTCGCCGGAAAGCTTCACTTTGCGGAGATTTTTCTTGAACACGGTAGGGTATTCGATCCTCGCGCCGGAATTGAGCTGAACGCTCGAACCGTCCGGGAGCGTGAACTTCAGGCGTTGGCCGTAAGGAACCTGCAACGTGTTGATTTGCCCGGCAAGCATATCGTAGGTGCGCTCCTTACTGATATATCCCCCGACGAACAGCCCGATGGCGAGCATGGCGGCGGCCTGTACGGTAATACGGACTACCGACCTCCAGTGCGCAACGATCCAGCTTGCCGGCCGGATCTCCTCGCCGTACAGCTCCATCATGTCGATCTGCATGTGCACCTCATCCGCACAACGCTGGAATTCCTCCGGATTTTCGGCATGCCACCGTGCTACCTGTTCCAGCTCACCTGGGGTCGCTTCGCCGCGCAGGGCTTTGTATATTACCTCTTGATCCATTATCTTGCAATTAAATTATATACCGGCTTCATTGCTTTCTCTTTTTAAACGCATGAGCGAACCGAGTTTACAGCCTTTTTCACAAATAAATATATTTAATAATAATGTAAAATTATTTAATTAGTCAACATCCTGACAACAAGCGGTTTGACCATCTGCTTTCGCTTCCCGGAGCCTTATTTTTTCCTGAAAAATAGTTTCATTCCTTTTTTGGCAGGCGCTTTCAAAACATCCAAAACGACAAACCGGGGATGAATCCTCGAATTGCATTTTCGGGAATAATTACTATCTTTGGAAACAGTATCGAAAGATTGGGATGGGGAAGCCGACGAAAATATTGACAGCCGAAGAGTTCGACAAGCTGTTCAACGACAAGGAGCGTTTTATCCGAATCGCATACTCCTATATAAATGACATGGAGATGGCAACGGATATTACGACCGACGGCTTCATGTATTTGTGGGAACACCGGGATCACCTTGACTTCGACGTGAATATCAAAGGCTATATTTACAATTACGTCAAGACTCGCTGTATTTCGCACCTGCGCAAGCGCAAATCCATGCTCAAAGCCCAAAGCGAACTTTATAAAAAGGAACAATGGCGGATCGAATCGAGCATCAATACATTATCCAACGAAGAACAGATCGGCAAACTGTTCCAATCCGAAATAATCGAGATTTACCGGCGCGAACTGGCCAAGATGCCGTCTCTTACCCGTAATGTATTTTTGGCAAGCCGTCTGGAAGATATGACTTACCATCAAATTGCGGAAAAATTCAACCTGACCGTCCGGCAGGTTACTTCGGAGATTCAGCGGGCGAGTTTTTTACTGCGAACGCCGTTGAAAGACTATCTGGTGGGCATTGTAATTATGTTTATGCTGCTGCATAAATAATTAAGGAGAAAGCCGCAGGTCAGGCATCCCGGAGCGTCACCACGAACCGTGCACCCCCGGTATAGGTCGTGTCGAGCCCGATCGTTCCGCCCAATTTCTCCGCGATCAGCCGGCAGAGGCTCAAGCCCAGTCCTAGCCCCTGCGCAAAAGGATCGACCTTGTAGAAGCGATCGAAAACCCTTTCCGCCAGCCCGGGTTCCACGCCGCAGCCGGTGTCGGTGACCGACAAGGTCAGCGTACCGGGCCCCGTCAGGCCGCATTCGACCGTCACGGATCCCTGTTCGGTGAATTTGACGGCATTCTTCAGCAACTCGCGTACGAGCAGCGACACGTAACTCCGGTGCAACGGGAATACGATCTCCGGGGCCGCGAGTTCCAGCCGGTATTCAACGCCCTCCTTTACGGGCAGGTGTTCCATTTCGGCGCGGATAATCTTACTGATGTCGAGCAGCTTCCGGGGCATTTCGGCACTCGTATTATCCAGCTGCGACACTTCGAGCATATCGTTGATCAGCGAAGTAAAGAGCTGCGTATTGTCGCGGATGATCTGTGCGAATTCCCGGCGTTCCTCCTCCGAAAGATCCTCCCCGGCGATCAGCTCGGCAAAGCCGCTTATGGCATTGAGCGGCGTGCGTATTTCGTGGCTCATCGACCCCATGAAGTCCCGCTTGAGCCGCTCGCTCTCCTGCGCGCGCTGCGACTCGACCGACAGGTTGTGCTGCAGGTGCTTGATGCGCAGCAGGTTCCGCCACAGGTAGACAACGGCGATGATGGCCAGCAGCAGGATCGTCAGGGCGAAGTAGAGCGAGTTCTGCCGTTTCTGAGCCAGCAGCAATGCTTTGTCCCGCTCGGCCTTGTCCAGCCCATACTGCACTTCCAGTTCGCCCACCTTCTCGGCATACCTGTGCGACGAGAGCGAGTCGCGCAGGCCGACCACTTCGTTATAAACCCCGCATGCCTCCTTGTAGCGCCCCATGCGTTCGAGGATCTTGGCCTTGTTAGCGGATATCGTCACCAACTGCGACGTGACACCGCCCGGACGCAACTGCACCGTCAGCGAATCGAGATAAGCCAGCGCCCTGGGGTAATCGCCCCGGCGGTTGTAATACTCTGCGCTGATCGTATAGAATCCCTGCCTGTTGGTCAGCAGGTTGCCCGCATCCGCCGCCGCGGAGTCCGCGAAACGGCGGTAACGCTCGTAATAGGCCTGCAGATTGCGCTCGTCGAGCAGCGGCGAGGTGCACATCGAATAGTAACAGACCAAGTAGGACATCTCCTTGGAAATATAGGGCCTGCGCCGTACGATCTCCGGATCGCGGTAATACTCGTCGAGCATCGCAAGGTAACCGTCGGCCGCATGTACCAGCCCGCTTTGGTCTTCCAAACTGCTGTAAGCCGCGATCAGGCAGGTGATCAGGTTGGCATGGAAATTCCGGCGTGCCGTGGGACGCATCCGCCCCAGCAGGGCGAGTTCGTCGTTCCAGAAAGGCAGGCCGCGCTCCATCTGCAGGTTTCCTTCGGCCGAGACCAGCCTGAAGGCGGCTATGCCTTTCAGGAAGAGCCGCGACGCCTCTTCGTATACATCGCCCGGGGGCAATGTCCGTACCGAGTCGATGTATTCACGGCACAGCCGCGCGGACTCCTCCGCCCCGGCAACCTGTATCCTGCGTGCCAGCTCCACCATGCGGTAATAAGCCCCGAGCCCCTCCATGCCGCTGCCCCGCATCAGCGGCTCCGCCTGCGCCAGCACCCGGGCGAGCGAATCCCCGGCACCGGGCGAGGAGATGTAGTGCGCAGCGAGCGAACCCAGCGACGCCCCGACGGCAAATCCGTCACCGACGGCGGCCGCCTCGTCGAACAGCTTGCGGCTGTAATACAATTCGTCTTCCGAGGAGTCGTTCAGGTCTTTCAGGTTCAGCAGAATATCGACACGTTTGCGGGCATCCGGCTCCGCCTGGTAAGCAGATTCCAGCGAATCTACGAGATGCGCCGGAGGTGTCGCGGAAGAGGTGACCATCCATCCGACAGCCAACAGCGTCCACAGGGATTTTTTCATATAAGTTGGAATTGGCGATCAAATATAGGCATTTAAATCCAATATCAAAACAAAAAGGGAGATTCGCAATGAAATCTCCCTCAGTTCAAACCCATTCCGCCTTTCACTTGAACCACTCCTGCAGGTGGTCTTTGGCGTAGAAATAATACACCGCAAAACCCAGCCAGCTGGTGAGCAGCACCACGATCGAAGCGATCACCTTTCCCGCGGTCGAAATGTTTTTCTTGAAGATGTCCATCACGCACCATATTGCGCAGAAGACACCGATAAGCCAAATAATAGTCCCAATCATAGTCGATAATATTTATTAAAAATCAGTAAAATACCTTCCGTTCGAAAAGTTCCGGCGGATAGACCACATCGCTCAGGAAAAGCCCCTGCGCAGGGGCGCCGCCGCTCGAGCGCGACAGGTCGCGGCTTTCGACGATCTCGCGGAACTGCTGCGGGCTATAACGCCCGCGCCCCACGTCGACCAGCGTCCCGACCAGCGACCTCACCATGTTGCGCAGGAAACGGTCGGCACGGATCGTAAAGCAGAGCACGCCCTGCCCGTCGACCGTCCATGCCGCGTGCATGACGCGGCAGATATTGGTCTTGTTGTTCGAATTGAGCTTGGCGAACGACGTAAAATCGTCGTAGCGCAGCAGCCAGGCCGCCGCCTCGTTCATCCGCCCGACATCCAGCGGCACGTAATACTGCCACGTCGTGCCCCGCGTAAAAGGGTTCTTGCGCGGCTCGATGTAGTAGCGGTATTCGCGCTCGCGCGCCGCGAAACGCGCGTGCGCGCCGTCGTCCACGGGCGTCATGCTTCCCACGGCAATGTCGCCCGGCAGCAGGAAATTCAGCTTGTAGACCGTATGCGCCGGGTCGGGCACGGGCGACAGGCAATCGAAATGCGCCACATAATAGGAGGCGTTGACACCCGTATCGGTGCGTCCCGCTCCGGTCACCTCGACAGGTTCCCGCAGCAGGGTAGCGAGCGCCCTCTCGAGCGTCTGCTGCACCGACGGCATGTCGGGCTGCCGCTGCCAGCCGCAATAGGCGGCCCCGTTGTACCTGAGTTCCAGAAAATAGCGCATCGCGATCGGAGTGGTTTGCGCAAAAATACAAAAAAATCGGTTAGCGCCGCGGTTTTATCGCCAGTTTTACGGGATGGATCATATTCTCGGGCCGGAGCACCTCGTCCAGTTCGTCGCGGTTGAGGATGCCGTGTTCGAGCACCAGTTCGTAGACGCCGCGCCCGGTTTCCAGCGCCTCCTTGGCGATCTTCGTGGAGTTCTTGTAGCCGATGATCGGGTTGAGCGCCGTCACCACGCCGATGCTGTTGCGGACATATTGCAGGCACCTCTCCTCGTTGGCCGTGATGCCGTCGACGCAGCGGATGCGCAGCGTGTCGAAGCCGTTGATCAGCAGTTCGGCCGACTCGAAACAGCACTGCGCCATCACCGGCTCCATGGCGTTGAGCTCCATCTGCGCCGCCTCGTCGGCCATCGTCACGCACAGCTCGTTACCGATGACCTTGAAGGCGATCTGGTTCATCACCTCGGGGATCACGGGGTTGACCTTGCCGGGCATGATCGACGAACCGGGCTGGCGTGCCGGGAGGTTGAACTCGCCCAGCCCGCAGCGGGGCCCCGACGACAGCAGCCGCAGGTCGTTGCAGATCTTGTTCATCTTCGACGCGATGCGCTTCATCGCGGAGGAGTAACCGACCATGCAGACCGTGTCGGACGTCGCCCCGACGAGGTCTTCGGCCAGCGTCACGTCCCAGCCGGTGATCTCCCGGATGGCCGCCGTACAGCGCTCGGCATAGCCCGGCTCGGCGCAGATGCCCGTGCCGATGGCCGTGGCACCCATGTTGATCGACAGGAACTCCTGCGCCGCATGGTCGAGGTTGTCGACCTCGCCCCGCAGGACACTCGCAAAACCGTGGAACGTCTGCCCGAGGGTCATGGGTACGGCGTCCTGCAACTGCGTGCGCCCCATCTTGAGCACGCGGGCGAACTCGTCGCCCTTGCGCCCGAAGGCTGCGATCAGCGCTTCGAGGTGCCGGCGCAGTTCGAGGTGCGTGGCGTAAAGCCCGAGGTGGATGGCCGAAGGGTAGGCGTCGTTGGTCGACTGCGAACAGTTGACGTGGTCGTTGGGCGAGCAGTACTGGTATTCGCCGCGCGCGTGCCCCATGATCTCCAGCGCACGGTTGGCGATGACCTCATTGGCGTTCATGTTGGTCGTGGTGCCCGCGCCGCCCTGGATCATGTCCACGGGGAAGAACTCATGGAACCTGCCCGCCATGATTTCGCGGCAGGCCTGCGATATGGCTCCGAAAAGTTCGTCGGAGAGAAGCCCCATCGCGTGGTTGGCGATGGCGGCACCCAGTTTGACGATGGCCAGCCCCTCGATGAAACGCGGGTATTCGCACAGGCGGAATTTGCTGATGGCGAAATTCTCCAGTCCGCGCATGGTCTGCACGCCGTACAGTACGTTGTCCGGCACCTCTACGCAACCGAGCAGGTCGCATTCGGTGCGTGTTTTCTTTGATTCGTTTTTCATATCCCTTACAATATAAAAATATTTCGACTTGTTTCTATTTCACATTAAAAGCTAAAAGCAGCAGAAAGTTAACAATTATTTCCCAAATAAAGAAGTATTTCGCATTTTCATGCCAAAATCGCCGGCCTCCCGAAAAAACGGCCGGCACGACCGGGGCCGGAAACAGGGAAATAGGAGGAGGGGACGAGACGGGACAAGAAGGGACGAGAAGGGACGAGAAGGGACGAGAAGGGACGAGAAGGGACGAGAAGGGACGGGGAAGGGCGGGGGCGAGGAGGGCGGATGCCAAGAAAGGGAATACCGGGGCAGGGCAGATACAGAAGAGGGTAGTCTGTCATGAGTAGGGTGGATACCGGGCGGATGTCCGGGAAAAGGCCGGGGCGGGAAACGATCCAGGGGCGGGCAGCAGGTAATCCGATGGCCGCGATGGGGCGAGAGAGGAGCGGCGTGCCGAAGGGAACGGACATGGCGGAGGAGGGCAGCGACTCGGCGTGCCGAGGAAACAGGGCATGGCGGAGGAGAACAGGAGGAGAGGACGGGGCGGAGGTATGCCGTACGGGCGCCGATTTCCCCGGAAAATAAACCGCACGGCCACAACCGCCAAATAAATTTGGCAGTCGGCGCAGCTTGTATTATCTTTGCCTCACAATAAATTCCCGCCCGGACAGGCAGCCCCGGCAGCGTGCAGGCAAAGTCTGCACCTGCGCCCGGCTCCGCAGCCCCCGTACGGGATTTGCACGACTTTATAATCCGGAAAAATATGAAAGCAGCTATCATAGGTTACGGCAAGATGGGGCGCGAGATCGAGAAGATACTCCTCGAACGCGGCCACAGCGTAGCGCTCGTGATCGACACGGACAATGCGGCCGACCTGAACGCCGCCAACCTCGCACAGGCTGACGTGGCGCTGGAATTCACCATGCCCACGACCGCCTACGGCAATATCCGCACCTGCATCGAGAACGCCATCCCCGTGGTGAGCGGCACGACGGGTTGGACGGATCGTCTGCCGGAACTCCAGGAGCTGTGCCGCGAGAAGGGCGGGGCGCTGTTCTACGCCTCGAACTACTGCCTGGGCGTAAACCTGATGTTCCGCCTCAACCGCTATCTGGCGGAGATGATCGGCCGCGTGGGCGGCTACGGCGTACGCATCGCGGAGGTACACCACACCCAGAAGAAGGATGCGCCGAGCGGTACGGCCATCACGCTGGCCGAGGGCGTCATCGCCGGCCTGCCCGCCAAGACGGAGTGGGTGAACTATGCCCCGGGGATCGAACACGCCGCGAACCGCATCGGGAGCCCGGCCGAAGCGACGCCCCGCCAGGTGGTGATCGACTCCGTACGCGAGGGCATGGTACCGGGCATACACACCGTGACCTACGAGTCGGAGGACGATATTCTCGAGCTCAAACATACGATTAAGAACCGCCGCACGTTAGCAATGGGGGCCGTAATAGCCGCCGAGTTCCTTTGCGGCAAACAGGGCGTCTACTCGATGGACGACCTGCTGAAATAAGATAAGATTAGGACATGGGAAAGATCAAGGCATTCTTCCGTAACAAATGGGTCGGCTTCACGCTCGCCTCGCTGCTCTACACGCTGTGGTTCGTCGTATGGACGGGCAACCTCTGGCTGCTGCTGGGGCTGGTGGTGATCTTCGACCTCTACATTTCTAAGTTCTTCTACCGCTACGTGTGGTGCCACAACGTACGCCTCTGCCAGCGGAGCAAGACCTACAAGACCGTCTACGAATGGGTCAACGCCATCATCTTCGCCACGGTGGTGGCGTCGCTGGTGCACATCTTCATCTTCCAGATGTACGTCATCCCCACCTCGTCGATGGAAAAGTCGCTGCTGATCGGCGACTACCTCTACGTGAGCAAGGTGACCTACGGCCCGCAGATGCCCAACACGCCGCT
>OLYA01000263.1_pt1 | contig 34441 bp, 23 predicted proteins | sample 1674361 | NCBI WGS metagenome assembly OLYA01 (sample SAMEA103958165, study PRJEB25191) | human gut metagenome | biome: human-associated habitat [ENVO:00009003]; feature: intestine environment [ENVO:2100002]; material: feces | place: Germany | collected 2013/2015
CGACCGTGCCGCCGTTGGACGCGGCGTCCCACGTTACGATCAGCGCGACATTTGCACCACAATCATCGCAAACACCGTCTGCGTTGGTATCCTTGTGATTGCCATACTCCGTCGAGCTATCGCCGCAAACGGCGCAGGTTTTGCTGCGCTTGTGCTGAACATCATCTGCCTTCGTCCATGAACCGTATCGTGAGGATCTGATTGCATCCGGGAAGTATCGGGAGACACCGCCGATGCTGGAGATCCGCTATCTGGATATGCCGGTCAGCGACCTGCCGGTATCCGCTGGTACAGGTGCGTTTCTGGATGAAGGAAACTTTGAGATGGTCAGTTTCCCGGAGAGCAGTATCCCGGATGGTGCAGAGTTCGGAGTTCGGGTATCCGGCGACAGCATGGAGCCTGTCTATCATGACGGCCAGATCGTCTGGGTGCAGCAATGCGAGACGCTCCGTCCCGGTGAAGTCGGCGTCATGATCTACGATGGGCAAGGCTATATCAAGGCATACGCCGAACAGGAGCCGGAGAATCCGGAAGCATATCTCAGCAGTGACGGCGTGCGGCGGATGCAGCCGGTACTGGTGTCTTACAACAAGGCTTATGCACCGAAGCCAGCTTCACCGGAACTGGAATTCCGAATTGTGGGGCGAGTTCTATAAGTCCTGTTTATTGGACATAGTTTGTGATATGATACTATCATCAAAAGTTTATCCTGCTTTTTTTGATAGGAGTGAAAGAACATTGAATACACACGCACGATTGGATGAATTACTGCATGAGAGAAACATGACATTATATCAACTATGCCAAAGCGGAAACATTCCCTACACGACGCTTCGCGTCTCTCGCTGCAGAGGCAGCCAGCTTTCCGTAGATACCATTGAGCAAATTTGCAAGGTGCTTGGAATCTCGATGGCCGAGTTTTTTACAGTTCACGTTGAGGCAAAATCGATGAATGATTGCGCGCAATAATCAAGCCGTGTTTTTCAAAGCGAGAACGCTTTTCCCCTTGCTTCACGACATACATAAAAGATTTACCACATGTGGTGATGCCACTACTGCAGCTGCGGCATCACCACATTTTTTATGAATCTTTGACTCATATAGAAAGGTGTCTCGCCAAACGGATTGATGATGGCTGGCATATCAATTTCCGTGAGTATCCGAAAATAGTCCTTCGGGTCATACAGCATAAGCGGAACCTTCTCTCCTTTAGCTGCTTCTTTTCTGGAAGTAAACATAGGGATTACTTCTGTACTATCGCCAAAGCGTGCCGTTACCCAAATCGGCTTGCTTCCGATCTTCGGATGTAGCTCCTGATCCGGAGGCAGCTCTCTGGAATTGAGTTCTCCGAGAAGTTCATCAAAATCAACCTCGACCGGGACGAGAAGTGGGGCCTGCGTCAACGCAGCAACGATAAGCTTAAACGTTGTTTCGTCATTATAGTTTTTCTCTGCAAATGTACTGATCCCTGCCTTGAGAAAGACCAATGCCTTACGTACCGGATCTCCAACCGGGAATGTGTTCAGGTATTCAAAATCCAGTTCATCCAAATCATAACACCTCTGTTTCTTTTAACGTTTAGATTTCCAGCGTATATCGATATACTTTCTTGACCAATCCGGATCGTAATAAGTGTCATATTCGCTCATGAGGCAGCCTTGACAGAGATCGTCCGACATTTCAAGAAGCACATCCATCAATTCGAGATGATTCTTCCACTTCGCCTTGATGGAATCATACCCGTTGATTGCGCCAAGAATGTTGCCTGTGACCGCGCCGGTGGAGTCGCTGTCGCCGTCGTGGTTCACAGCCGCGATGATACCGGCCGAGAAATCATGCTCATAGCGCAGCGCACAATAAATTGCAATCGCCAGCGTTTCCTCAGCCACCCAGCCGCCGCCCAGCTGTCTGATATTGCTTCTGTCCGTATCATGATTCGCGGCTAACCGCACCGCTTTATCGATGATCGCACACAGGTCGTCAAGATAGTCCGTACCGGCAAACAGGCGTCTGGTCGTTTCCACTGCCTCATCAATGATCTCTGGAAGCGTCATTTGCTTTTCACGCGGAAAAACGATCCGGTTCAGAATATGCGTCAGAACCGCAGCGGGCAGATAACCCAGAGGATGTCCATGCGTGATTGCTGACAGATAGGCTCCTTCTTGATCGAGCCAGTCAATCGGCGTATTTGCATCATGGATTCCCAGCGGCGAGACTCTCATAATGCCGCCGCAGCCTTTGCTGTTGTTTCGCGGGCTTTCTATGTAATCGTCCGCATTACGGCTTTCGCGTGCCTCAGATAACGCGGAAATGCAGGTGTTACCCGGCGCTCTCCGACTGTACAGCTCAGGAACCTCCAACAGCCATGACACGCCGCGACCACAGTCATACCGCTTCGTCTGCGAACCAGTCCGGTAGTTCGCATATTGCGTTGTCAGCCAATCCTGATACGCCATCGCCACATAGTCGTGCGGCGCAGCACCAATGCCGCGCATACGCCCCCGCGTTTCTCCAAACAGAATTCCGTTTGCGGTAAAGAGCGTCATCTGAGTGTCGTCCGATATCAGAGCTTTCCCGCTTGTACGGTCAAACTCATACGCAGTGATGCCATGCTCACCATATTTGTCGACGATCATGTCGAGCGTCATAAACTCAACAGGGTAGCCGAGTGCATCCCCAATCGCACCGCCAATCAGAGCGCCACGAATCTTGTCCAGATTCTTTTCCGAAGCTTTTCTCTTTTCTAATTCAGTTGTTTCGGCATGGGGTTGTTTCATCGTTGTAATTGTCTCCTAATAGCTTTATAGCCTCATTTTCACTGGGATAATTGTGAGCTTGTTTAATTTGCGCCGTCAGTTCATCCCTTGCAGGCACTTTTTCGCAAAGACCAGCTGCCGCTTTGTTTTCTCTTTGGACGCTGCCCGCTCCATGCTTTCGCCTACGCGCACCGCCTCTTCATAGTACGGTCTTGCCGCTTCATATGCGCCGCGTCTCCTGTAAATGTTCCCGAGCGCGATGCTGCTGACCATCCATTCATCATAGCTTTCGAATGTTCGCAGCGCTTGTGCAGACGCCTTATACAGTCGCTGTGCATCGCAGCAGCAAGCCTCAGCCATAGACGCATTGCCTTCGGCTTGATGAATCGCAGAAAGCTCTTTAAGAATGTAGGCCCGTTCATTTTGTCGTTTCGGTGTTTCACCCTGTTCTATCAGTACATTAGCAAGTGTATACGCATCGGTATAGAGTGTGCGTAATGCGGAACAGTCATTATTTTCTTGATAAATTGCTTTTAATTTTTTAAGTATGTTTATCCGATCTTTGCACAAACCGTCTGTGTCTTTCTCTTTTGCCAACAACGCGGCGTTGTCCCATGCTTCTTGATATACTGCTAATGTTTGTCTGGAATCGGTATTATCATCGAGAGTCATTAGCCATCGCAACGCGAACTGCAGTCTGAAACGATTACCCCGAAGCGCCTCATCGTTTCCTGACATTTCTATGCTTTTCAGTGCATATCTTCGCTGGAGCAAAAAAGCATCCCTTGCAGCTGCTCTTTGGTTTAACTTCCAATGCAACTTTCCGAGGTTATAGGCATCATCTGCCACGTTCTCAGCCAAGTCAATATCAGCTTCCTCTGCAATCAAAAGGCCGCCTGTGTGCAAACTTTGTGTATAGGCGCTTACCGCTTCTTGCAGTTCGTCTGTTTGCTGGAAGCAGTCGGCAAGTTCAGACCACAGCAACATATATAACATCCGGCACTCACGGTCACCATTCCGAATCATCTCGTCTGTATAGTATCCTAACGCCTTCAGATATTGTGTTTTTGCATTAGGCAGCTCATGTCGTTCTTTGCTTTTGTTTGCTTGTCCGGCACAGAAAAACGCCCGTAATGCTCTGATCTTCACAGGCTCATTCTTCGCTCTTTTAACTTGACTTTCCAGCATCCTACAAGAACTCTTAAAAAATTCTTGTGCTCGTGTGTGTTCATTTCTTTCTGCCGATAGCTCCGCCCGTTCGCGCAAAAGAATTGAAAGTAATGCTTTAGCCTCTCTACTGTCCGTTTCATGAGCCAACTTGCTGATTTTATCTTCGGCTTGCTGGTAGTAAGTTTCCGCTTTTTCGTACTGTTTTTTCTTTGCGTTATATTCACCCAATTCCATTATCGCGCGGCCAGTCAGCAGGCGGAACGCTTCGGTGGACCAGCTTTGTTCAATCTTTTCATATAGTGTGACTGCCTTTTTTAAATAGATGTGCGCTTTTTCTTGACAAACAGTTCCCAATTTATTGTACAGCTCTGCGACAACTGCCCAGTCTCGTAGTTCATTGCTTGTCTGTATGCGCTGCAACTGAATCTGCAATGCCTGTTCAAAATATCCTTTTGCTGCTTCGTTTTGCTTTTTATCCAAGCAAAGCTGTCCCAATTGCATATAGGCTGCCGCCATCAAGATATCGCTTTTATATTCTTCCAGTTCTGACAATACTTTGACTGCTTCCGAGAAATCTTTCCTTGCAGCCGAATTTCTTTCCTGTAGGAAGCAGATCATACCACATTGATATAGGTAAAACGCCTTTTGGTACAGACTCTTACTGCTTCTGTTTATATGACAGTTCATACTACAGATTTGAACCGCTTTCCGGGTGCAAGCTTCACTTTGCTCCAACTGCCACCGCCTAAGCCAAACAGATCCAAGGCCACACCAGCACCTCGCCCATTTAGTATTTCTATCCGACAGCATTGTTCGGTCATTTTTGCAGATATTTTCCGCTTCATTGAACGCCTTCTCGGATTCATCCAGTTCTAGTGTGTTCAGAGTAATTTCTGCAAGGTACAGCAGTGCATCAACCAACTTTTCCACCAATATGGTGCTCGCTTCCTGCGTGACAATATTTCTGTAGTACGCAACACATTTTTTCTGCCATTTAGCAGCTTCCTTGAGGTTATAGTCTACCCCCTTACCGTGTTCATACATGGAAACCAATCTTTCCATGGCCTCTACCATGCCTTGTTCGGCCGATGCAGTGAGAAGCTCGCGCGCACGCGTATAGTCGACCTCAACATCTATGCCGTTCAGATACGCAAGACCGATCAGATACTGGTGCATTGGGTCGCCATCATTCTCTGCTTTCCCCATGCGGCGAAGCGAACGCATGAGCGCCGCAGACAGTTCTTTTTCATCTGCTATGCTTACGCAGGGCGGAAGCTGCTGAAAGCGGGTCCGCAGCGTTTTCTGATCGGTTGAAGCGGCCTCTACCGGGAGGATCGGCTTCCCTGCTTTTACAGCCTCAGGATACTCTGTCGTGCTTACATAGTTGGGTTCGTTCGCAAGATTTGGCGTTACGAGCATTGTAAACAGTTCGCTTTTGCGTAGTGCCTCGGCAATTGAAACATTAAAATTCTCGCCAGGTACTAAATATTCATCATACCAGATTGCAATATCCTTGGCGAAATCGTTCTGATGGATCTTACGCATAAGCTCCGTCACATACTGCCGGTCTTTTTTTCTGTAGCTAAGGAAAATATAACCGTCGAATGCGGCGCGGATCTTCTCTGCAAGTTCTTCTCCGATGAGTATGTCATTAAGATATCGCCGGAGCTTATCATCAAAACGCAGCATGGTCGGCTCCTGTGCCTGTTCATCCAAATACTGAAGCTCCCCGCAGCGGCGATTAAAAAGTTGCTCCAGCCCTGGCTCCTGCATAAGCGGCAAAACCGGGATATGCTGCCGAATCGCAAAAGGAAATTCTAGGTCAATGGCTCTATTTTGCGTTGTCAGGAGCTTTGTTGTGACCGGCATGACAAACAGTTGCATCTGCTCCAGATCGGAAAACGGTACCGCGTCCCGGCACGTCGGTTCACGGTACCAGATCGCACAGTCCTGCTCTTTGAGTATTCTATCGGCTGTGCGTGTAAAACAATCCGCAAAATCATCCGGATGGCAGCAGAAGAACACCCGCGGTTTTCCCTGCGGGCTGCTCATCTGACGTGTGTAAAAGCGCAAGCACTCCAAAATGTCTACCTCCTGAGCACTATATTGGGAGTTCAATGTGTTTCGAATATTCCCAATTTTCTATCGTTGTTCTTCTTGCTTAATCTGCCTCTTGTAAACAGTCATCGATCCGTTCGTAGTAATCTTCAACCGCCAATTCCGCATACCGTCTGGCCTGTATTTCCGTTGTTTGAAGATAGTAGCCCAACGGGTCTTCACTTCCATCAATGTAATTGGTGAACTCATTTATGTAGCTGTCCACGTGCTGAAAAAGCAGCATGTTCTGATATTCTTCAGATGTGCTTTCATACAGCGCGATCATTTGATATTGATAACTGTGGTAGCACTCGTGGCACAGACTGTTCAAAACGTCAGCGGCAGATGCCGATTGCAGCTGTCCGATATCTATCTCGATCTCGCGTTCTCTGTGGCTGTAACGTGCAGCGGTGTCGTCGTCCAAAACTCCGCTCTTTAAATATATCTCATGGTTTATTCCAAGGTAGCGAATCTCAATATTCAAAATCACACCCAAAACGTCCATCTTTTTCTGTGCACTCAATTCTTCCCAATCATCTTCTCGAAGCAGGCAAACGGAATCGATCTTGTTTTTAACGGTCCATTCTCCTGCCTCCGACGCATCAGCAACAGATGGGGTACTTGTATTCATCAGTCCCAGTCCAAACACCAGTCGGATACCAATCGGAACGATCAGAATTAACATGCAAATGGCGACGATTGTTCTCGCGCCAAGTAAGCTGTGCCTAATTTGCTGTTTCCACCATCCTGCGTGCTTCTGCCTGTCGTTTTTTATTGGAAACACGCCAAGAACAATGAAGGCAATCGATAAGAACGCACTGAGCAGAACCGAACCCCAAACCAGTCCAGGAAGAAATGTACAATAGGTAACAGCAGCGTACATTTCATACGGAAGGAAGATGTTAACAAACACACTTAATGCATTTCTGCGTCTCTTGATTGTAATGATGCACCCCAAAGCAACCAGTACGAGGACTGATATCCAAAGAATTATTTTTGATTGGCTGACTGTCATTCCAGGGATCCCGAAAAAGAAAACATTTCTGTACCAGATCATCGCCGTGACTAGCCAGACAAGATGATCTGCAATGAATTTGGACGGCTGCATAGTGCATTTATTTTTCATACATTGTTAGATACTTTCTTGATTTTGGCATACAGAGGGTCCTCTTGGAAATGCCTAAACGTCATCCTTCGCTTTTTCTTCCTCTGTTAACAAGTCAAACGGAACAAGGTCATTATGGAGTTTCGCCAGGTCGTTTCTGCTTTGTTTATCCCGCGAACCGCTATAACAGTATCCCTCCGCGCGCATATAGGCATTCCAGCGGCGATGTTCCACCAGGCGCAGTCTATCACGATCTTCAGGTGTCCTTCCTTCAGGCGGTAGATCCGCTCCGGGGATGTGGCAGGCCAGTTTCAGTTTGCAGTGGAGGGCAGACGCAATAGACGAACGGTAATTAAACTCATAACGCCAAAAAGAGTCTTCATCGCCCCAACGCAAATGCCGCAGAAGAGCTTCTTTTTCTAATTCTGGAGTTAAAATTGCATCTTCGCTATAGCGTTCTTGAATGCTGCCAATGCAACAGATATTGTATGGTTTTCCGCGAAAATTTGTTGCATTGCAAAATTGTTTTGCTGAAGGTCCATTATATATGACTGCTTGTATGATTGGGTTGAAACAAAACCGCTCACAAAGTTCACGCAAATGGACAGCAGCTGCAATGTTTGATTGGTCATTTCCCAGTGCAACAAAGCAGTATGTAACAGTTGGAATCTCCGAAAGCATCCTTTCAAATTGCGCAGAAAAAACGTTCATTCCTGAATGGATATTTATGAGATACTGTGCCTCTCCATCTTCCATCACGCCGTTGCGCTTTGGCGACATTAGTTCTGGGCATTGGAATGTGAAACAATCTGCTGCATCTTTTTGCAAATCAACAGCCGTTACTGTTAGTTGGTAACCATCCATTTGTCCGAACCAGGAGAGTGCCTTCAACATCTCTGTTCCATAACCGCCCAGTCCAAGCACAACAGCAGAGATACTTTTCTCTTCGCATGCAGAACCGTCTGCATGCTCAAGCAACAAGTTTCCGTTTCTGTACAGAATATCATTAATCAAGGACTTTGCATCACTGATCCGTCGAATTTTCATCCCGTCTGGCTGCATAGTTTGCGTTAGCAAAGAACTCTCAATACTGTCGGAAAAAATGTATAACTCTACGTGCGGATTATCTCCATGGCGCTGAATCAGTAAGGATGCCTGCTTGATTTTTTCATCCTCATCTTTTCCCATAATAAACAGACGGGTTAGCCTGCTTGTTCGCTTATGGATGCCAAGTCTGAGTGCGAGCAAATCACATTTGAAGCATAACGCTCCGAGATCAGCAGCAGCCGTCTGTAACTCTGTGCTTGTCTCTGTTTCATCAGGATAAACATCTGTAAAAACAATTCGCGTCTTAGGAGAATTTGTTTTTATATTTTCCGCTAAGCAAAGAGACTGCTCGTTTAAATCTGAAAAAATAGAATAGTTTGAAAAAGGATGTGTATAAAGCACCAAATATGCAAAAGTGTTTTCAAAAAAAGATAAAATGACGCCGCCTGTCAAAAGTGGTCCCAATATATACGCAATCTCTGCGGCAAGGAAAAACAGCGTAGCGTAACTTCCAGCATATTGATCTGCGAAGGTTTTTATTGGCTCTAGCTCACCGTCGAGTACAAACATCCTCAATGTGTGGTGAAAAGCAGAGACGAATCCATTCAGTCCCGAAAACTTCTCACCGGAATATTCCGTAAGATACATCGGGATGTGCAGAAAAAGGCCCATTATAAAAACACCGACAAGCGCAAGCCTTACTTTATGCTTGTTGCCGAGTTTCTTTGTTATGTGGACCGGCAGCAGCAGAATCAACACCGTGGCTGCTAATGCTGTGGAAGTCAGCCAGAAAAAAACTTCTATCATATATGGTAATAACTCCTTTTCTTTTCCACATCAAACCAGCTTGAGTGAACATTTATTATTTTGATATGCACATTCATTATACCGCCGGCTCCGGAAGTTGGTCTGTCGCCGCAGGAATAGAAATAGCGGCAAGTCGTCAGCAGGAACCCATATCAGTTTTATTGGAAAAGCGCGGATAACGTTTTTTTACAAGCGGGTTACTTTTCAGCGCCATTACTGTAGCCTCATATATTTTACCCTTCGCCGGATTCAGACCCTTATATTCAAACCCAAATCGCTTTATGAATTTCTCCAGTATATCTGAGTAAACTGAAATACCGACATGATTCACATGAATATCATTCTCCGCCCATTCATTAAGGTGTTCAAATATCCAGTCAAAAATCATAAGATAATTCGCCTGGGTTGCCTCCTCTGGTACGATACCAACCATTGCTATATAAACATCAAAGACGCCTCCCATGCAGAATAAATCTATCATGGAATCTCTGATGATTACTTTTCCTGTAATCAAATCCTCATATGCCTCTTCCATTACCGGATACATATCGCAATAGCCAATAACTTCATCATTTTTCACAAGAAGGATAGAGGTATCATTTTCATACTCCTTGCCAGACTGTTTCCAGTCATCAAATGTGCCTTCTATCTCATCATTCATCTCATACTTGTCCGAAGGGATGCACAGATAGTCAATCTCCATCTCTTTCATTGTCAGGGCGGTATAGTCCATCCCGATCCGCCCGATATCGGAGATTTTAAGCAACTCCGGTCCGACAACGCTGTAACTCTCGCGCTTCGCGTCTGTTGCGACGTTTGCCATTCCGGTAAATATGTTCACGATTTTATCCAAATGGACATCGAGTATTTCGGGGAAAGCATCCAGCCAATGTGTAGGGCCTAAATAGAATTCCATCGCTTCCGAAGGTAAAAAGTCTTCAATTCGCAGAGGAATAATCGGACGGTTGCGGGAAACCGCGGAGTTAATTTCGCGCAATACGTAGTGTGACTTATCCGATTCGCTGGAAAAAACGAGCAGGACTGCTGTTGAATTGCTGATCCCTCTAATGATTTCGGCTGCGTACTCTGCGCCGGTCCGGATATCGCGGGGCGCTATAAAACACTTATAGCCGCGCCGCTCTATCCGATCTACAATATAATCTGCAATGTCCTTGTTTTCGCTCGCATAAGAAAGAAAAAGATTGTACTTAAAGAGCATCGCTTTTGCCCTTCCTTTCTCTGTATTCCCGGTAGGCTGCCAACAAATTCTTATTGAACTTCGATTGGAGGACATCATCCGAGAACAGATCCAATGTCATAATCTTTGTTTTATGCATTGACATTCTGACAAACGAAAACCCGATTTCAGACAGCAGATGTGCGCCGATGTCGCTTACGGCATCCGCGACAATGCTCTTAAAATAAATGGAGCGTTTTTCCGCCAGCTGAACCATCAGGTCAGACCAGTAAAGAATCATTTGCGCGGCAACACCATGGCACCTATACTCCGGATGAACCACAATCGAAGAAAAATAACCCCAGTAGCTGTTTCCGGCTTCATATGGAAGTACATCATCGCTGGTTATCACCGTATCAACCACGCTCCCCGATGCCAGGTCTGCATAGACCGATTCTCTTACGGGGCTGAAATTAATATATCCGACAACAGTACCGGACTCGCTATCCACCGCCATAATGTAAATATCATGGTTTTTTGCGAAATAATCAAGGCAGGTATCTGCCTGAAGCTGATATACATCATCATAGGATATGCGGTCTAATTGCAGTGCCTCAGAGATCATTCCGCAGTTTATTTTATCTCCTGAAAGGATGCTGATTTTTTTCAAGAAGTTCCCCTCCGATGCCACAAAATTCATCTCAATTGCTTTTATAATCCGGTTGTCTTCCCAGCTTCCTTTATAAAGAAGTCCCTCGTTGAATGATATTTGGGCCAGTTTCCCAAAAAACGAAATCCGGATTTCACCATATTGGCAATACTGTAGCTGTTCCTCGGTGAAACTACTGCGCAAATTTGCGGCGTTCCGCATTTATCTGCGATAAATTCTGATAACCGTAGAAATGCCCGCTGCAGTCCATAGCCCCGATACGCGTCTTTGACCAATATGCAGTCTACTACAAGCAGCTGTTCACGATCAATATCCTGATAATTCGGAATGCCCAGGAGAATATTCTGGGATTCCTGCGGTTTTGGAATCAGGTTTAACAGGGCTACTATTCGAGTGCCATCAAAGACGCCTATACAAATATCGTTTTTAAGTGAATGCGTAAACTCTGCTTCCGTGAGGGGCTCAAAAAGGTTCAGTTCTTCTTCCAATGGCAAGTGTGCAAGAACAGACGTCTGAAAGTCCAAAACCATTGGAAGGGAAAATACATCCAACATAGAAAAAGTCAAATCGACTCGCTCGAAACTCCTGTTCATAAAACGAATTGTTTGACTATGTTGCGGCTTCTGCGCAAACGTATACAGTCGGTACGTTGTATGCAGGTCTCTTTCAAATTGCGGATATTCATCATTGAGGCTTGCTGCGCTATGTTTCAGGAGATGGCTTTTTCGTATATATTCACTCCAAAAGTCATACAGCTCCATGATGTTGGGATATTGATATCCTAACGCCAGCAACTCACTTTGCTGAATAACCGGATTATTGCACGCAGCAAAAAAACGAAAACGATACATCTCGTCAATAAGTGAGATATGAATGGTTTCTGTGATAAGGATTAAATACAGGGTTTCAAAGAAGTTTAAGTACGTGGTATAGTCTGTTGGGATTATTCCGTCATAGGCCGGGGTATCTCTAATGCCTCTGTTTCTATCGTAACAATCCAAATACTTGTACAGGCGCATGCAGGGTGCGGATGTGTTGAATTCATGCGCCAAATCCAAAAGGAATTTCATGTATTGCTGTTTTTTGACCAAGTCAAACGACTTAAACCACTCCAGCGCGTCTTCCTTTTGCTGCAGTTCAGTGCTTTCCTGGGTTTCAGGCTTCTTCTTTCGAGGTATCGACTGAAGAAACTGTCCCGAAGTAAGCCTGTCAAACATCGCCTCATAGTATTCCATTTTACCATAGAGGCAATTGACATGCGGCAAATATGATATATCATCAGGAAGATTTTTGGGGAATGCTTCGAAGCCGGACAGCATTATTCCAACGATTTGTTTCTTCCTTTTGAAGGCATATGCAATTTCCCAACGAAGGATATCGTCATCTTGGTAGATTCGATCTCCCAATGCGTCGTGCGACAGTAGCAGAAGAAAGTCCGTGCTGCTATCGATTGCATGATGAATATTGTCTATAAAGTCGCCAGCGCCCAGTGTCTTGTGGTCGAAGAACACGGTATATCCTGCATTAACTAAATCGCGATACAGCATACAGGCATGCGCCTCAGCATCCTGCCGCCGGTAGCTAATGAAAATATCATATGCCACAGAAGAAACCTCACTTCCAACCATTTACAAGCGCCTCGCCTTATCATTTGAACGTGGATAGCGTCGCCAGACTGGCCAGATCAAACAGTAAGAGAAATATGGAAGGTTATATCCCTTTTCCCGCATCTAAAAGCAGTAGCAACGCAGCGGCTGCTGCTCCATCATCAGGCCCATCATAAGATCCCACTAAAGTTTTTCCCCAGCCGTACCCGGCATAGATATAGCCATCCCCATAGCACCCAATCTGTGTCTTTCCCCAGCCATAACCAGCGTAGATTTCACCGTTGCGGTACATTCCAATTTGTGTACGCCCCCAGCCATAACCGCTGTAAATGTCGCCGTCTTTGTATGAGCCAATTTGTGTTTTGCCCCAACCGTAGCCTTTGTAAATGTCTCCATTTCCACATTCGCCGACCTGTGTTTTGCTGAGCAAACCAGTCCCAGAATAGATGTCCGTCATTTGCGCCTCCACTTTTCCATTCTCTATGGCATGAAGATCAATGATTGCTGAAGACAATCAGCTTATCCTCCGGATTCAAGGCAACTTCCGTAGTGTCCTGGTCTCCCGAGAAAATCGTCATTTCGCCGTCGGCATTCGTATATCCCAGAACGACCGCTTTATTCTCCTCCGGCGACGCCTCAAATATGCCCTGTATCAGTTCTCTCACCGTACAGCGTGCTGGAATACGGCCTTCCTTAAAGAAACGACTGACCTCTTTTATGTAGAGTTCTTTGCTCTCATAAGTCTCCGCGTTCTCGTCATCGTAAGTCAGAATATCGGAATAGAACTCAAATAGAGCTTGCTTCCTGCCAATCTGCGTGACCATTTTGCTGATATACCGATTGCTGATAACCACATTGTCAACACTGTAATTATGAACAACATCGTAGTTTTTGGGGTTGAGGATCTCAACAATCACATCGATCTTATTTCGGTTGAAATGCGGGTCTTTCTTCTGCCGCTCAAAAATAATATCCTGCACATAAATTAGATAGGTCAGTGCAGCAGAGTCAATATCTTCCGTAGCCGTATTGTCGTCTGATAGGACAAGCAGACTTGTTGCGCCTGGGAAGCTGTCAATCGCGTTCTCAATCGTTTTTCGAATGAGCGTGTCATCAAACACATCTGCAATGACGGTTTTGGTGACATACGGATATTCGCGGTAATAGTTGAGCTGCTCTAGGCTTTTCTGATCATCAATCACGGTGATATTCAGGATATCCTCGTCCTTCAGGTTATGCTCTCCACGGAACGCAGTAAAACCATTCATGATATCATGGCATTTGCTGTTGTGACCGATCATGACAATATTTCTGGGCAGCATATGATATGTGTGATTCAGTGCTATGTTCGGTACTTGGGGAAGCGGAGAAGATCTGCGTTCGCAGTCCAACTCAGAGTTGGCCACGGTGAACAAGTGATTTCCCGATGCTGTCTGCATGATAGTGAGCGGTATGGAACAGCTATGTGCCGCCATATACTGCCGCAGTGCGTCCGCAACATCGGGTTCCCATTTCTGTTGCTTAAAGAAAAATTCCGCACCTCGGTTGGAGAACAGTTCGCTGTACACGGTGTTCAGTTCAGGCATAATAGAGAACTGCGAAAGGATCTGTCCTAGGACTTTGTTGATGTACACCGGAATAATATGACATTTTTCGAGTTTTTCCTTATGTAAAATGATTTGGTTAACCAGCTTCGCTGTCCAGTTGTCCTCAACCTCCACGATGATCGTCTGATGATCCGCAGACTCCTCGTTTGCCGTCATTTGCGCGACCTGAACAAGCGTTTTGATCGTGTTGGGATTGCCTTTTTCAAGCCGCTCTGCCCGTTCGTGCGTCCCATATCGACAAAGCTCGTTCTGATATTCCTTTGTCAGCAAGATAACAGACGCAGCCTGTGAGATGGAAATATCATTTAACTGCTTCGTGGAGTAGGTCTCACCCTCACGCACAATGACCGTTACTCGGTTTTTCGGATGATACTTTGTACGATAGAGTATCCGTTTCAGTCCTGTATATCGTTCACTTTCCCGGTATACCTGGCGCTGTTCTTCCCCGAGTGTAGAGGTCAGCCGTTCATTAATTTCCCGCTCGATCTCGCCCGCATTCTGGCTTGCCAGCACCACGACCGTTTCTTTATTTCCCGTAAATAAAAGGTCATTGATAATCTCTGACGCGCGCGAGTTCCAGTTCAGAATCACGGTGTGTCCAGATGTTTTCAGTGCCCTGTTGCCGGATTTGGAGTTGTCAATGAAATTGGAAATGTAGCTTGTGACGTAACCGACGACTGCGCCGGTAAACGTGATCATCCCCACCAGCACCGTACCGAGGCACACAATAATCAGAGCAACGCTTGTCTCGCCAATATCCGCGATTACATAGCTGATACATCCGGCATCAAGAACCATACTGATCGTATAGTACACAGAGGACCAAAAGTCCGTATGCCCCAGAGTTTTCGGCGCAAGCCATGATATGAGCACGGCAGCTCCTGCAAAAAGCACAAGGTTCAGGCAGAATATAGCGATCAAAATTGCAAGTGTCGGATTCTTTACAGTGAAAACGCTGATGCGTTCTCTGATCTTGTTAAGCACGAATATCTCCCTCCAGAAATGCGGCGTTTGGTCTGTTTTTTTGCAGAAAGAGTTCCACTTGTCATAAAAAACTCGCCAAATACCCGATTTTCAACATACGCCCGGAGTGCCGCAAACATCCCTGCGAGATAGCGGTATCCGAAAAATTTGATCAAAAAAGATTTTTGTATTCATTGTTCAAAGTCAAAAGCAGCTGGGTCTTTTAATTTAGGGCAGCATCGCATTGCTTTTGATTTTATCTAGCAGATTCTTCGGACATTTGCTGCTTCTTTCTCAGTTATTGTAATAAGCGCAAAATTTGCACGCAGAAATGCCTTGTGATCTTTCAGCTTTACATAAAGGACTCATTCGTCTCTATCGCTCACGCGCGTGTCCTTCGATTGCCCTACATTAATCTCGTTGTATACCGTCAACAAATGAAAGTGGAAGCTCACACCTTGTGGTCTTTAGTTTGTTTGCAAACTGACAAATGCGGACATGTCCTGCAACAGCCAGAACATTCCAAGCATATTCCAATGTGTGGTGCTGGAAAGAAACCAGATAGTCGATCATGTTTTTTGTTGCTTGTACTACTGCCTCGTCCAACGTATTGGCAGAGGCAATTGTAATGAGCATATCGTCACACATTACGAGCGGAAGAGGAAACTCCTCTCCGCGGACAATAGACACTCGCAGAGTTACAGTGCTGGCAATTTCAACACCACAACCAACAGCCTCTCCATCACCCATAGACGCGTGAACGTCGCCCAACGCCAAAAGACCGCCATCGTGAAATACCGGCAAATATACGATACTGCCGGGTTTAATTTGGGTACAGTCCATGTTTCCCCCATGCGGACCGGGGAGCGTCGTCAAAATGTCTCCTTCTTTTGGAGCCGTTCCAATCGTACCAATCATCGGGCTGACCGGATACGATAGATGTTCTCCAAGGAGTATTTTTCCGTTGGCAACATGAAGATACATAGACTTGTCCGGTCGTTCGATGCCGTACTTTAACAGGTCGCCGTTATCTTGAATCGTTACGCCAATATCGTTTAAAGCAATATCATCAATTTCAATCTTGAGAATATCACCTGGAACCGCGCCATCAACAAAAATCGGACCCGTACATGGGTTTATTGTATTCCAGGGGAGTGCGCTCAGTGTATCCGTTTCACAGCAAAGGCGTCCATGAAAACAGTCAACGGTTTTGATCCTGATTTGTTCACCGGGCTGGACATGCGCGACGGGCGGATTGCTTGGCGACATCTCGCATATCGTGTACTGAGATCCTATTTCCTTCATTGCATTAACCTCCTTGCTCATTGGAATTGACCCATGCGCCATATGTAGCGCGGTAATGCTGGAATACCGGTTTTTCTCGAACGCTCTCCATGTACTTCATATAGGAATCAATCTGATCCTGTGGAATCGCAGCAAACCCTTCATTTTGCTTCTGTATTTCTGTTTTCGAATATCGGAATAGATCATCAAAGTATTCCGCGAAGCCCATCACAAGTTGATACTCGTTTGAAGTCGGATCCAGTTTCGTGACATCCGCATCATCGTAAAAATATTTCCGACATTCCGGGTGTTCAATGAACATCCGGTCGGTCTCCAACCAGTAGTCAATAAAGTGATGGTAAAAATCGGCTGCGTGAATCTCATTTTCAAGATTCTCCGCAAGTTCTTCGCCCTTCAACTGATACAGCACAAAGCCCGCGGCAATTGCTCCGACAGCACCTTCGATCATACTTGTAACCAAGGACGCTTGATCATCGCTAAAGCCGGAAAATCTCGGATCCGAAACAAGAATCATTCTGGTTGCCACGGAAATAATTACAGCAACAACGAAAATAACCAACGCGATAGCAATGTATTTGAACATGCTTGGCTTATATTTATTTGACTTTTTCACAGATACCTCCCACATATTGCGATCTAGGATCAGTTCAGCGAAAATGGACAGTTATTCTTCACCACTCAACTCGTCGAACACCCGGTTTTCGATATACAATTGAAGCGCCGCAAACGCTACCGGATGACAACGATAATCAGAAATGATTCTCAGAATTTTCTCTTGCATGACCTCGTATGAATTGTTTCTAAAAATAAGGAGTCGGCGAATCTGATGCATCCGTTTGTTTTTTTCTAACAAAGCGCTACAACACCGATACAATGTTACAGCAACAATTATAAGCGCAAGCACTAACGAAATCTTTGAAGTTACATCACCGGAAATAATTTCATGATGTCGCAATGTGCTATTAAAAAACAGGATCAGAAGCAAAACAGATTCGATTAAATCTTTTGATTCGGCGATTTGTTCAAAAAAATGAGAAACCAGCTTCATCGCATAGTCTGTAAAGTTTTTGTAGGTCTTGACCTCAACGCCAAGTATCTTTTCGTTTTCAAACGACTCTACGGCAAATCGAGCGTTTTTACAGACGTCGGAAAACGATGCCGCAACCTGCTGCTCAAATAGAATATTGAAATGCAGCCGTCTCGATTTATTCGAGTAGAGTGTTTCTGGATTTGGAATTCCGTGAGAAACGTTTCCAGAAATGGTTACACCATAGCATATCCAATCTTCACGACAAATCTCCTGGCGCAGCTCGGCGTAAGCTTCCCTTGTAATTTCGCCATGGAAATCGATGCGGCTATCATCCAGTGATATTGATGGAGCGTCAGCGTAAACTGAGTAGGAATAAAACGAAACGTTCTGATCAGCAACTTCTGCATTTCCATTTGTACTCGGGTAGAGAAAACCAGAATCAATAGAGCCTCCGCTGCGTTTTCCAAGCAAGAGTATGTTGTCGCTTGTTACAATGTTTCCAGATACGCCAATTTGATTGACATTTACACTTGTTTTCAAGTATTCATTGATCGTTGCAAGCTGGTCCTCAGCATTTATACCAGATGCTTGCTGTTTTTTCAGCGCGTCAACCATACGAAACTTACATATGTCATCATGATAAAGAATACCGCTGATTGCGTTCTTGCAGCAATCCAATAAAGGGTGATACAAGAAGTTCCCGTCCATGGCAAAGACAGTTGCATAGGTTGAGCGTTCAAAATCAATGCGCAGCGTCGCTGTATTATAGTTTTCGTAATAATTCTTTTGATATGAAAGCACCAACGGCTTCAGTAAAACTCCAGAGTAAAAGGTCGAACCGTTCAGAAGTACAATATTGTCAGGGTTTTTGTAGATTTGATCGATACCAATTCCGTCATCTGAGGAAATTTCCCATATCGAATTATCCCCCTTGACAAAGCGCAGGGTTGAAAAGGCATCAAGGATCTTCTGTGTCGGGCAGCCACGAAAGCTTAGGATATTGTCGCTTTTCACGATAATTCTCCCTGTTGGATCCGCAGCCTTTGAAATCTCTAAGCACTCTGGCGATGCATACACTTTTATCCCATAGTTACTCGAATACGCGATAATCAAATATCGCGCCAAATTCAGAAGGCTATCCTCCTGCGATGGATGCAGCATAAAGCAATCGCTATGTTCAGAAATGAACTTATCAATCCCGTCCAAATCGGAAAACCTTAGCTTTGAAATACTATCTATTATCAGCGCACTATCGACTTTCGGCGAAATGCCATAGTAATAGTCAGTAAAATCTTCAACGTAAACGGTCCTTAGGTTTTCATCTAACGTAACAAAGCCATCGAACAATGTGGTTGGGCTGTACTTCGCAATAACTGATATATTGTGCTTCAGACCAGTAGTAATAAAGCTGCAGAAGTTCAGTTCCTCTTTAGAAACCGCCTGCGAAAGGAAGCGATTACTTTGATCAAGGGAAAAGTTCGTTGTCTTCATTGTTCAAAGTTAAAAGCCGCAGGGTCTTTTAATTTGGGGCAGCGGATCTCGTTGCTTATGATTTTATCTAACAGCTCTTTCGGACATTCACTGCTTCTTTCTCCGTTATTGTAATAAATGCAAAATTCGCATTGACAATCTGCAAAACGAATTTCGCCTTCTTCATAGCAAAATTTACTCATAATAACCTCTTAAGTCATAATTCGGACACTGACGATTCGCCGACCATTCTCATCACGCCGGACCCCCGTGATCCGCATTTGTTGCCTCGCATCAAAAAGAACTTCACTTTCGTAATGCCCAGCAGAACTAATATCCCCCACATAAGCGCCATGCGCACCTTTTGGCACGTCAATTTCCAAGAGCATGTCTCCACCAAACGCAGAGTTTCTGTCTAAACTGGTACTCATAAATCCATAATCTGCAAACGTCTTTCCGACCAGCATATTATCTGGCAGCATTCGCAGCATCCCGAGCGCTTTTGATGATACGCCGCGGTACACAGTACAATCGGCAGGAATCGATGCACCTGATAGGGCTTGATGGATATTAATCGCGCATTCGTGATTACCGGGATCAAATTGTTTTTCAAGGCCTCGCATGGTCGCATTGATGTTGCTATACGCCGTGCCTGTATAGGAGTGAATTGCCGCTTTGTGTTCAGTCGAAAGTGATTCTGTCCATTCTTTCCCACAAGCCTTAACACGATCTGCCGGGGCAACCGCCCCGGCAGTATGCGTACTTCCTGTGCTACCTGTTCCTGCCGCATTTCCAGCAGAAGATCCTGCTGGACTAGAAAGATGATCGTTATCAATGATTTCCTGATAGGCCTCTGCAACGTCTTTTGCGGTCTCTGCAAGAACGTTTATCGATTCTGCGGATTCTTTCAGTCCAATATAAATTTCTATAATTGCCTGATTCAAGGAGACTTTATGGGGTCCGAGGCTATCCTCGTTGTCAGAAGTTATTGCTTGAAGCTGAGATGTCTTCTCAAACAAATCAGTAGCCGAGGTCATAAGCGCCGTAGATATGTTTTGTAGTGCAGAAACACCGGCTTCGTTAACAGCGTATTTCATATTGTGTACCTCGAATCCCTGCAGTAGCTGGCACAAAGCTTGTCTCTATTTGCCTAACTTGCACGTAGATTTTTCTCCTTTGTGTCGCTTCCGTGAGTCTTTCATGTCTTCTTTGCGTTGATATCCGAAATTACGTCCCAACGCACGAGTAAGCTCATACTGGCTGGGGTCATACTTATCTGTCAGCTCAATCACGGGCATTGGTGGCAATTCATCTCCTTCAAAAGGATGCATCACACCTGTTTGCGTGTCCAGCCGTCCATTGGTCGAGTTTTTAAAGCTCTCATCGTGTGCGCCGAAATAATGCTCGACATAAGATACAAATTGAATATTGTTAGAGTCACCGGCAAATTGAGGGTAATCCTTAACATTCTTCATATGGTGCCCCTCAAACCCACCTACTTTTCCAAACTCAATCAATTCTGCTTGCTGTGCAACAGTCCAATTTCTGGTTCCTTTCCCTTGCAAGACAAGTTCTACCTCTCTTGCCCAGGCCTCTTTTATTGCAGACTGGCGCAGCGCATCGAGTTTTTTCTTTTCTTCGGTCTCTTTTGAATTACTGGCTCGCGCCGCAGTATCACCTGTAACATTCGCCGCAGGTGAATGACCGGATGCGGTGGAGCCAGTTATTTTCCCGGCGAACTCTTAATTCTATCGTTTCCAATTATTTCTTCATAGGCTTCAGCAACCTCTGTCAGTTTTTCTGCAACACTGTTTGCCGGATCTGCTGCTTGCTTAACGCTCTCGGTTATTTCGGCAAGCGCCTCATCCAAGGACGCTTTATGAGGACCAAGCGTATCTTCGTACTCGTCCGCTGCGGATTGAACAGTTGTTGTGTATCCCTCAAGTTCTGTGACGGATTCCGTTATGGCCGAAGCCATCGTGTTCATAGCTTGAATGCCTTCTTCATTTACTGCGTACTTCATACTTTCCTCCAATCAATCAGTCTGATTTGCTTTTGCTGCAGCTTCCCGAATATCCTCAAGCTCTTGTTGAAGCGCTGCAATAATTCCTTGAATAGATCCTGTTGCAGCTCGAATCTTCCCGACACATTGCTGGAGCTTTTCGTTGCTTGTAGATGCGGCCGGATCACCATCCGTGTTATCAACGCAGTCATTTCCTGCGCTCTCCATGACGCCACACTCTTCCTCAACTTGAGACACATAAGTCTGCAATGCACTGATCATTTCTTCATAGCTTTGTTCGTCTGCGTATGCCATAATCTCTCCTCCTGTTTAGATATACTTCTTGTCCACAATTACCCTGAATACAGGATGTAAAACTACCTTGTAACTGAATTAATCTTCGCTCTCTGAATACGGGCTTACCACAGTTCCATTTTCATCAACATACCAGCCTTCCCATCCTACGCCATAGTGTAAGTAGGGCCTAAACGAATACCGTTCAAGGGAATCATCGAACTGACAAATATGTTCTGGCAATGTGCTCGCAGCTTTATTGTTGAACAATCCTCTGGAATCTTCGACTGACAACTGAAATGCCAGCCTATATCTGAAGAAATCTGGTTTGAATCCGCATTGTTTAATATCTGCGAAGGTATTCAGTTCAGCCATGAAATGGTAGCCTAATCTGCTACCTTGTTTGATAACATAAACCAAATCTTCTTGAGCATTATATGCACTCGATGTTTTTTCGCCAGACATAGGTGCAGAGACTGGCGCAAGTGGTTCTTGCGCTTTTGGCGTAGGTTCTGGTGTCTCTGTTTCGAAATCTGCACCGTATTCTTCGCGGAATTTGGTCTCTTCTTCTGCGAGAAATGCCTTAATTTCTTCCTCTGTCTTACCTGCGGCCTTTGCTTCACGCTTTAGCTTTATACGTTTAAGTGCCCATGCCTGTCCATATTTTTGCCGTCTTTCATCTTCGTCGGATGACACCACAGCCCCTGATGCCTCAAAGCTCTTCCGCACATCTGTTATCGCAGGTTTGCTTGATCCTTTGTCGGGCTTGGATTTGCTGTCTACATAATCAAAATCCATGCAAATTCGTTCGATGCCGATCAGGACGATGAGTTTGTTTGCCGTCTCCTTGTTCGTGATGGCTGTTTTTAATTTTGATATCGCATCGCAAACCGCGTCCAAATCTTCAACGACGTGGATGCCTGCACTTGCGAATACCTGCTTATAGGCCCTGTACAATCGGTTTTTACTGTATGCCCAAATCTCGACCTGACCGCCCTGAAGCAAGTAGGATTTTGCTGCGGACAGCAGTATGGATGCTGCGCAAGCCTGCTCCGCCGAGCGGGAAATCAGCAGAATATTTTCCCGGGTTTCCGAAGACAATGCCGCACTCTTTGTCCTGACCATCAGCCTCGGCGTACCAAATGCGACAAACATTTCTTCACCGGACAAGTCGCTCTGATTCCGCATTTTCAAATCACGGACATGCGTCATGAACTCCGCATTGTCGAACGCATCAAACGTGTTGCCATCAACAAGAACCGGGTGCTTATTGGTGTAGCTGTACATATCCGTGGGGGTATACTTGTCCACCATATGCATACTGTTGCGGATTGAATCGATCATCTCGTCGCGCGGCGCATAATCCTTGAAGTACATCACTAGGAAACGCTTTACCTGGGGCAGAGTATCAGCACTGATCCTGAATTTGACCAGCGCATAGTGCGGCGGGAGCGCATCCATCCAGTTACGAACCTGCTCCGTCTTCAGGTTTGAGGATAACTCCAGCGTTTCACTGATTTCTTCCTTTGTACCCTTCATGGCAATACGCTGCTGGATCTGCGCTCTGGCGGTTGCCGTCAATCCAGCCACACCGGTCGTAAATGTCTGACTGGAGAACAGGAACTTGATTCCGAGTGCCGCGCCTTTTGCCAGAATATTCTGAAGCCGCAGCTTATAGACGGGAGACTCCGCGATCGACTGAGACATGATGGAGAACTCATCCAGAATGACGAAAATAACCGGCAGTGGCTGATCCAGCTTCGTCGTATCAACCTGATCAATGCGCTGCTTTCCGAGCCGCGCGAAGAGTTTTTGCCGTTCCATCATTTCGGCAGTCAATTTGTCGATCAGATCGAATACCAGCTCCGTGGACTCGTCAAGCAGTACATACTTTACATGCGGAGGCAAGTGCTTGATATACCGTTTGAACTCCAGCTGCTTAAAATCCGCGAGCCACAATTCAACGTTATCCGGATGGTAATTGCGAATCAGACCGGCGATCAATGTGTGCAGCAGCGTTGATTTGCCGGAGCGGGATGCGCCCACCAGATATGTTGCAAAGTTTTCATTTTCAAACGACACGGAATGTGCCTGATCTTTTCCATCGATGCCAAAGGGAAGTTCTATCTTCTTATACTCCCTTACGTATGCCGGTCGTTCGGTCAATGAATACCGTTTGATATATTCATTGCCTACTGTTTCTTTGGCAGTTTGGTTCTTAAGAAGAGAGTCGACATATTCTGATGACAATTCGCCGTTGAATGAATACCACGTAAAATGCTGAGGGGTCCCGCCTGCAAGGGTAATGGTGTTTTCGCTCTGCGTCATTACGACCTGAATCGCATTCTGCATCGCGTACTCTGGCATGGTTTCTTTTTCTGAGCCAGATTTCTTGATGCTGTTCTGATAGGTAACGACTACGAGCGAAATCCCATACCGTTCATAGTTGGTCATGATCCTTTGCAGAAGCTCCCGGTCTCTTCCGGCAAAGGAATTTGGCCAGCCAAAAACAATGATTGTTGACAGCGGCACTTGTTGCGCAGGCTCAACACTGGCGTTGTACTCGGATACAGAATCGTGAAGCTCCAGAATCTCATCGGTGTCTGCAAATTCAGAAACGATTTGTTCCAGCGTTGCTGTCAGCTGATCCGGATTGCGAGGGATTTGCTCCATAACGCAAGAATTTTCCAGCGCTCGTAAGCTCCCCATTGATGCCGAATTAAATCGAACAGCATCCAGAACATACACCTTATGCGTCCCAACAGGGTTTTCATTTACCGTGGTCAGAACAAGATTTTGCAATGCCCTGTCCAGTTTCTTACGTTTGGACGGCGTACAGGTAACGGTCATTACATATTCCTGTGTATTGCTGATCTCAGCAGGAAGCAGCACACGTCCGCCATCTGCATCATAAAAATCGCCCATGGCAGTCTTAAGCCAACGCCGCTGCTCAGATTCAAATGCAAACGGTGCGGCGTAGGCTCCCGGCGCGATCGTCGCGGGCATTTCCTTCTTTACGGTATACGCTGTAGGCGCTGCGTTGTGCCAGAACTTCTGATTTTCCGCGACAACATCCCTGCCAAAAGCTGCGACCTCTTCACTCAGAGCATACTGGTTAAGCTCGGCTCTGTAGGTCTCTATTGCACGTTTGTGCTCTTCGATCTCAGCACTGGTTCCCGTTGCCTGCTCTGCCTTCAGCTGCGCGATCCGTTCGCTGAACTCCACCTGTTTTTTGTTGAGGAAACACTCATCGCATTTTGCCACAACAAACACTCGCTGGGCATATGGGTCGTTACTGGACTGCGGGTCGATCATCATCGCCCAATTGCGCAGCCTGTTTAGATTTACCCTGTATCCGGGAGGGGCCTCAATGGTGAGGACATTTTGGCTGTCAAGGTTTCTCTTGGCCAGTTCCTGAAAACCTTTGATTTTCAGCAGGTATTCGTCAATTTTAACCAGCTGTTCCTCGAGTTTTGCGATTCTCACAGAGGAATCCCCAGAAAATGATGCTGACAACTGCTCAATTTCGTTTTTTTCCTTTGTGATTTTGTCGTTCAACGCCTGCAGCTGTTTCGATACATTTCTATACGAGTTAATGAGCGTACTCACTTGAGGACCTCCTTCCTTTCTTTTTAGCATTTACACTCTTTTCTTGTGCAGCGGCTTTTTACGGCAGCCTTGACTGCGCTCGGTTCAAGCGTTGGGAACGAGGAGAACGGAGAATACTTCAATAGCGAAGAGTCTTTCATCAACGGATACTGTTCCTGATAAAGCCTGAATCCAATTCCATACACGTCCTGACGCATCTCCGCCAAAGCCTCCTGCTGCATCGCGTAGAATGTTTCGCCGATTTGATAAAGATATTGAATGGACGCCCACATAGCCATACCTTCATAAACAATATCTCTAGCCATTCCACTGCAAGATGCGTCATTCATCCCGTAAATGCTCATGATCTGCTTATCATCCCAGTTGAGATACTGCCAGATATGCGTCATCTCATGAACCATGGTATCTATCGTGGCCAAGCGAGGACTGCCGTTTTCGACAAGAAGACTATATTTCCCGTTTTTACGCTGCGCAAAGCCCAAGACTCTTGGTGCAACGCCAGTGGATGGTCTGAAGATCATTCCCGCGCCCTTTGCAACAGTACGTGCGTCGGACATTTTTACACGGATCGGGACGCGGTATCTAATTTCAAAGAAATCCTCCATCATTCCGAGGGTTCTGTAGAACAACTCACGGAAATCATCCGGCTTCGAAATCGCGCTGCTTGAGCAATCGTTACAGCGAATTCTTCCGTCGTTAAGCCGCTCATAGCTTACGCCGCTCAGCGGTAAGCCGCAAAAATCGCAGTGATTTACAGCCTCGAGATCCATATTCGTTCTGGCAAAAACTTCTCGTTTTCGCGCCAGAGTCAACGAATTATTCGACCATCCACGAACGCGCAGATATTTCCGTACAGCGTCAACCTGTATACGCCCGTCAATTTCCTCAAATCCGAATTTAAGGAAACACTCCCGCTGATATCTGGACTTTGTAAGCGGCGTAAGACCCATCGCCGCAAACGAGGACTCCAGATAGTCGTTATCCTCCGGCATACCCTCGTTGTCAAAAATGTCGGTTCCGTCGATCGCCACAAGATCCGGGTCATTTTCCTCCGTCGGCTGGAATTCATCTTCCGGGTGTACTTCCTCCGGATCATGCGGCGACTCCTGCGTTGTATCAGCTGCCTCGGAATCGGGGGCAGCTTGCGCTTCGCCTTCTTCATCCAGAGAGTATTCACTTGCCTCGTTTCCAGCTACAGGCGCAAGGTCAGGCTCCTCCGTTTTTTCCTGCTGTGCTGTCTGATCAAGGTCATGCGCACCGGATGCTGCCGGAGCCGTTTCCTCAGTGGTTTCAGCACCGCTGTCTGTGTGTTCTTTCTGCGTTTCAGCTTCAACTTTTTCTGCGCTTGGTATCTCGACACGCTCCGATGGTTTTCCTGCATTGAAAAGCTTACGAATTCTGTCGAGCATACGCACAATCAGATTACGCTTTTTCTTCTCTGCCGCCTCGGCAACGGAGATTTTCACCGGAACCGGGTCTTTCGACGCAGGTTCCCGCATTTTTTCATAATGCCAGTCAAGGAAATCCGCAGCAATTTCCATTAACTTCGTGAAGTTCTTTTCAATCGCATTCAATAAGCCCAAATCGATGCTGCTGTCTTCAATTACGTAAATATAGCCGTTTTCGAGAGCGCCATCCAACTTGTACAGCATATAATTCAGCATGCCATCGATGTCGTCTGGCTGCTGCGTTGAAACCGCAATGTACTGCCATCCATCAGGGAAGACGGTCTTAAAAATTTCTGACAGCAAGAGACAAATTGTAAATCTGATTTTTTCATCCGCGTCGGGAAACTTTATCCGGAGTACGGATTTGTTATGATATTTTCTGGAATAATACTCGACCGTCGGGTCTTCCAAAAAATCAACGACCTTTGCAGTTCTCAGGTTATGGCTGTCTGCCATCTCAAGATACCCTGAGGTGTCCACATGGAAATCAATCTGAATTTCTGCGAATTCAATATCTCCGACTTTTCGCTGCCAGATAATATTTCCTTGCTCGCTATCAAACACATAGCGGCGGATCTGACGATAGTACTTTCTTCCTCCATACAGGTCGGATGCGCGGCGCAAAACAACGCCGCTCTGAGGCGACACATACTTTGCGGCATAGTACTTTCCGTCATATGTCACAAACTGCCCGGGAAGAATCACCTGCGTTACATGATTGAATAATTTGGCGTCGATATAGCTTTCTTCGTTTTTCTCATCTTCCAGAATGAAGTATGCGTTTCTCAGAGAGTCCGAGAAAAACTTGTCAAACGCCTCATCCGTAATCGAGTAAACACAGGAAGATATCGTCGTGAATTCGTCCACGGTTGTCTGAATACTATGAACCGTAAAAACGCTGCTATCAGCAAATGTGTATTTGCGCAGCAGTTCCCCAAGCGCACCAAATGCGTCATCCGTTTCAATCCCGGCGAGGTGCAATTCCTGCAGGACTTCGTCATCAGAAACCGGGCGTACAACCATTGTAAGCAAAAGCTTTAAGATGGTATTTCGTTCCGTTTTGGCGTAGTCCGGCACCAGGGAAGGGACGGCATTCGGATCGGACATAAACACCTGCCGGTTGCAGCGCATATAATCCCGCAGAAGATAGTTTTCCGACAGTACGTTTACGAATGCCTGCGTTTTACCGCGTGACAAATACGCCCGCATCATGCTAAACATGTTGCAGAACTCGTCTTCAACGATAATAAAGCTCTCCTTTTGGGGGCTTGCACTCCACAGAGTCGATGAAAACTTTATCTTTTCATAAAGGCTTTTTTGCTGACTCGGCTGGTTCATATACCGGCAGATCGTAGAATAATACTGCCCGGCAATCCATTTGATATCCTTGATCGGCGCTTTTGTTTCGCTGTACCAAGCGACCTCCGGGATCTGATTTTTCACCGCGATTGCAGCCAGCTCGATGCCATTTCCCAAATACTTGGTCTGTTTATCGAATAGGCGCTGCCTGCTGAAGTCTCCATCGGCATCCCAGGATAAGCTTGTATAGCTGCAACGAGGCAGCGGCATAGCCACCACGTCCGTGATTTCGGTGCGAAGCAGATGCGAAAGCGTGTCAACCAGTCCATCCGTATAGCGATCGCAAACGCAATATGTCGGCTTCTCTTCACCTGTTTCCATTTCTTCTGAGAGAATGCTGAGCGCTACTTGGCTGGTATTTAACATGATTGACGGCTCAACCAACAGCACGAAATCCGTGCTGCTCAAAAAAGTCCGGTTACTGTTAATGACTCGCTTATCGTAAATCTGTGCGAATGTGAGGATTCCAACTTCGCATTCAGGCTCCTTGTCGGAAAGATACTCGACGCGCCACAAAGAACTCATATGACTATAGTCTTTCAGCAGTTCTCTCAGCCAGCTTTTTATGTCCTCTGTGCAGGACTTGCGCCCGCAAAGGATCAGACACCTTTTTCCTGAGAGCAATGCCGTTACCATTGGCAGCGTGACGTATGCACCTAAATCTCTATAAAACGGGTTGAAAAACACGACATTGTGCCGGTGCATCAGCTGAAAAGTTGCTTGGACACAATCGATATCCGCCGTCTTATATCGGTCATCCGTATTGAAGAATGCAGCCGTTATGCGATCCCGCTCATCCTTCGAATGCTGTTTCTCTTCCAGCAGACTTGCTGCTGACTCTGTGCCGATAAACTCGCACCCGGTATGCGCGGTAAGCAATGGTTCTGGGAGTATTTCTTCGTAGATTTCCCGAAGCTTATAATAGCTACTGATACGACGGGCATCCGCTTCATCGCCTAAAACGCTATGGGCAAACTCTTCCTTTGTCTGACCATTCATATAGTTGTAAATTTCATTCATAACGGCAACCGCCGCGCAAGGGTAAAACATCAGCCAAATGCTCGAAGTTTTCCCGAACTGCCACGTCAGACCCAGATACAAACCGGAAACACAGTTGAGCGCCACACATACGGCAAAGAAATACTTCCTGAAATTGATCCACTGTTTTTTCAGAAACCATTCATCATACTCATCATCGTACTCATAGAAGCCAAGTGAAAATGTCTCAAGGGTACGGTTGCTTTTGACAAGCTTCGTAATGATAGGTCTCAGAACTAGGCGGAGCATGCCGTATCCCAGCAGCAACGCTGCGTTCATGGTCAGAATCTCACCATTTTCCAGAAAATCCGCAAGTGCGCAGAAATCCGATGCTTTTTGAACATTTTTATTCCATACAAGCACTCCGACGACCATGAGTATGGCAGATATAAACAGCAGCGGAAATTGCCGAACCCGTCTGCTCTTTTTTGCATTGAATGCAGTTTGGAGCAACCCGAGCAGCAGGATGAATCCTATTGAAAGAAGTACCTTCGCCTCATTCATCCTCATACAGCTCCTCTCGTATAATAGCAATCTGCCCTGCAAACGGATATGGCGAATCCATAGACATGCCCGAGTTGTTAATAGCAACAGGGTATATGTCTCCGGTTGCGAAGGAATACAGCTTATTTTCCAATGGGGCAATCGTTGTATCGATATCTACCCGCGTTTCCGGTCTTTTGGTCGTGAAATCCACGTTCAGGTGGTACGCCTTACTCCAAGCCTTCAGTTTTCCCAGCAACACATTGATTGCCTTAATGTGTTTGTACTTTGAGAAATGAACTGAACTGGACGCAGATTTCTTCCGATTGGATTGATCCAAGTACGAACAACCTCTTGAGTGACTGGCAATCGCACTCATATAGGAAGAATAGTCACTGGCGTTTTCGACCAGTTTGTTGTATGCGTCTTTCAGGCGTTGATTATATTTCATGATCAGGATATTCAACTCTGCCTTCTGAGACAACAGTATAAACAGTGCCGCCACTGCTACTGCGAGGATGCTGCCGCATATTACATACGATAACATACTCAGCGAAGCTTTCCGGTCTATCAGGCAATCCGACAACGCTGGGATTGCGCTTGCCAATAAGAGCAGCGCCGCCAGAATGACAGCCCAAATTGCCGGACGCTTAAGCACTCTTCCCAGAAGATTCCGTTTTACTCTCTGAGCAGCATCCTGCAGTTCTGCGTTGGACGAGACGTTCTCTTTTGGCAAGATACCTTGAATATGTACAATCTGCTGATAAATTCCGTCTGTTTCGCTTTTCAGATCCTCAGACTGGTATTTGCTCAACGGTAAGACTTCATCGGCAGAGAATGTGCAGTTCACGCGCATCTTGTCTGCGGTTTGGTCAAGTGTTCTGCTTGCAGATTTAATGGAGCCTGTTAACTCGTTCTCCGCAATTCTCTGCGCCTTCTCCCAGATCGCCGTGTCTGTAGCCGCTCCGTCCGACAGCAGATGGAACGACACCTTTTTCACCGTGCAGTCGTCAGCCTTTGGGATCTTCAAGGCAACCGGAATTTCAACTCTGAAGTCCGGCAGCCCCAGTTCCTCGCAGGCTTGTCCTTCGATGTCCTTTTTAATGCTTCGCTCTATGCTATGCTTTGCATCACGCAGCCTGTCCGCGAGCATTTGAAAAGATTCCGACATTGCCTCAGAATTCATGGAAACACCGAGCGTATACAGTCGGTATGCTTGAATGGTGCTTGAATCCCATTCGTTAATGGCCATCAGCATCACAGAATACCAGAACCCAAAATCATCCGCTTCCTTTTGAACCGGGCCTTGTTTCTCCATGTCGTACACCATGAAACGGCATATGCTCGGGAAGTGATTTCTCTTCCAGAATTCCGAACTTTCAGATTCTTTATGTGCAAGCCACGAACGCCCTATGTTTTCAGCCTGACGGCTCCTATTTCGAACCGAAATAACAAGAATCGCCGAAGGGAGTTTTCCATCGAAGGCATACTTCGCCGTCAGCTCTTTGTGTGCCTGTTCCCTTTGTGCATCTTCTATCGGCGTATATATTGTCCGGGGGGCTTTATGCGGTTCCCGAAGGATTTCGGCTTTGAACTTAATTTCAAGCGGCGGAATTCCTCCAAGCATCTGCGTCAGCCTGACGAGCGGAATCGGACTTTCTTCGACAGAATCTTCTGCGTTCCTGTTAATTAAGAAATCATATGGGTTGCGCGCATCTGATTCAAAGGCTGCCATGCAGTTATCGTCAATATACCTGATGATAACTGCGCGCCATTCCTTTTTGTCGTCTGTCAAGCTTCCTATTTCCGGAAGGGCCGTATCAATAGTGGTTCCTGCTTCTATCCATTTGCACACACCTATCCTGCCGTTGTTGATCGCTTCCGCAAACAGCGGTTGATATTGCGAAAACGCCTCCATCGTTTTTTGATTTTGAATAATCACAGAATACGTATGAATCACCACCTTTATTATGATGCGGTTTACGATTACGGTCTAAATGCAGCAATCTTCTCCTGGATCTGACGAGCCTCTTTCTTCAAGCCAAGGTCGCTAAGCGCATTTGTAATCGTGTCGCAGGTCTTTCCGAACAGAGACTCGCGATAGATGGTCGGATGCAGTTGACTTTCGAGAGCAACAGACTCCAAATGTCTTTCAAACTGATCCATAATCACTCTGCCCGCGACCTCCGGCAGTTCCTTTGCGCTGCAGAAATTAGACAAATACTTTTTGATTTCTTCCAGCTCAACTCTGAGCATTTCAATGACATTGGCTTCGTAATATGTGTCCGTCGTCGAAGACTTCTTCATCAGCATCGGCAGATCGAAGATGTTATACGAAGGCGCATTCTCCGGTCCGATACCGGGTTCTTCGATCCGGAAGGTTCTCAGCGCGGAGAACAGCATTCCATCTTCCAGCGCATTGTTCTCATTTACGTCATTGATCGTAAGCGTCTTCACCTCAGACAGAATTCTTTGAATGAGTTCCGGGTAGATTGCAATGGCGTCAAGTACTTCGTAAAGCCGGTCACAATCTGTTCCGTTAGAAACGACCAGAGAATCATCATCCATATGCAGGTGAACACTGCGAAGCTTATAGATCTTCGTGTCAGATCCTTCGTCAGAAAGATAGACATAGCGATTTGCCATTGCCCAGAAAAATGCAGCATACATTTCGTATTCCTGTTTTTTCTGATTGTCCTCATCGAGGTCCGGCATCTTCGTAATAATGTGCCACCATCTATCAATATGCGGACTGATTTCTTTGCTTCTATGGGTCTCGGGATGGACACCGGCTACCAGTTCATAATACGCCTTGAAATATTCGCCGCTGCTGCGATTATATGTAATGGACTTTTCGGGTGGGGCAAATTTACTCAGATCGTTTGCGCGCAGACCATAGAAGGACTGATAGAACATAATTGTGTTCTTGGGGATGTCTTCATCCGGAGAGCCGCCAAAGTTCATCAGTTCTTTTCGGATCAGCTGTGCGCGCGGAGATTCATCGCCCTTTTCCGGTGCCATCGCAATGTTAAATGTACAGGAATCGATCGGCTCCCGTGCCTCACCCATCGGGCTTTCGATGAACGGGCAAGAAAGCTTTCTCGTGTCCTCGATAACCTTACGGACATACTGGTTGATCAGTGCATACGCATTATCTTCTTCCTCGAAGCGTCCTTCATAATCGGCTTCGTTTTCGATTGCAGTAATAATGTCAACATCCAGCTCGCTGCCGTAGTCCCGCATGACGACGTTCTCGAAATATCCTACGATTCCCTTGTCGAACAAGTCGTTAAAATAGCGGTTGTTATTCGGCTTATCCTTGCGCATGGCATAGTCATGCACCTTAAAATAAATGTCTTTTGCAAGTTCGGAGTCGATCGAGATCGAGCTTCCGGTATAAGGCTTCTTCTTATAGATCGCGTCGAAGCATTCCTTTGTAGCGCAGACATATCTTACAGTCGTACCCTTGCTGTCGCTGTACTTTTTATAAATGTCGTTGATTGCTTTATCGAGCGTCACGACCTTGCTGTCGAAGGACTTGTAGAAGCTCTCAAACGCGCTGATAAGCGACTCGATATAGTCAATTCCCTGACCGAGGACAAACGACTGCGCACATTGCACCTGATATGTGCCAATTGTGTCGAAGAAAACTTTGAACTTCCGCTTCATTTCCTCCTGCTCACCAGTCGGCCGCTTTGTGAGCCTGGAAACAAGCGACGTTTTCCGATCAGACAGATCATCAACGGTCTCTTCAACATCTTCCGTTTCCGCAATATCAAAGGTATTTTTCTCAAACGTCTCAAAATATTGCCGGTTATCGTCTCTATCCTTGTCAACAGATTCTTTCTGCTTTTTCATCAAATCAAGGATCTTGATGAGCATATAACGAATCGCGTTGGGGTGCAGGAATTTGTTGTCGGCACTTACCAGGTACGTCTCAAGCTTGTAGTTCAGGCCAATGTTGCTCTGAGAAGCCTTTGAGCCTCTGAACATCGAATATGCAATGGTCTGGGATACTTCTTCAACATAGGCGTTCGACATCAGCCGATATTCCTCGGCAGCAGCAAAGGCATTCGCGAACTCTTCCCAGTCGTTTCCAAGGTTGTTGATCTGCTCCCGTGCATCGTCATACTTGGAGCTCAAATCGGAAGAACAGTCTTCAAGATCGTGTTCGATTTTGGAAAGTACCGCCAGCACATAGTCCTTCCACCTGTCTGCGGTTCTTGTCACGCCGTTTGTATATTTACCGGTGGACTTGATAATCGCCTTCGCAAATGCATCATCATGCTTGGCCGCAGATTCCACCTGATTGGCATAGAACGCAGAAAGAGACTGCTCCTTGGCGCTCAGACCTTGTTCTCTCTTTTGATCATTCTCTCTGCACAGTTCCTTGTAAAGGTCGTCAAAGACCATCCACTGCTTGGAAACGCACTGCTTTGTCCATTTCAAAGCAATTAGCGTTCGGATATCTTCGAAGGGATAAACCAACATAGACGCGCCAGCACCTGCATAACGGTTTCTGCCCCTTTCCTTGGCTAATTTGCGGATGGTATTGTCCTCGGAAGAGTTGCTCCGTTTATTCATGGGGCCAATGGACTGCGCATAAATGCAGTTAGCCGCATGATCCAGATACTGATCGAAAGAGTTGAGCTTTCCACCTTCTGCATTTTGCGCATCAAACAGGAAACAGAAGTCATACGGACGGACATCATATTCTTCATAACCGGTAGAAGCCGCTCTCGGGAACTGCATACGAACAGAATTCGCATACCTTTCCGGTAGCGTTGCATCGCCCTTCATGAGGAACGCATCCAATTCGCGCAGTGTCGCATAGGCGTTTGCTTTCAGGTTGTTGCGCTCTGTCTGTCCGGTAATTACTTCATAGAACACCTCTGGAAGAATGAAGAACCCTCGGGTGATGTTTGCACTCTGACGGAAATGCGTTTGCAGATAGTTCCGCGTATAAAGGGCGACAGGAAGAATAAGGCCGGAGCCGGTACCACCCGCAAGCGAACTGACAATTACAACGCGCAGCGCCTGGTCGGCCTTGTCTTCTTCGACCTTGTAAAGGCTTTGGATCGCTTCATGCAGGGGTTCCATCTTTCCAGCGCGGATCACTGTTTCCAGCGCGAGGCGAGAGATCGAACGCACCTGACCAGCGCCCTCGGTCAAAGTCTTGCCGTTCAAAATTGCATTTACCGGAAACCACGTATCCCGTGCATGCGTATCCTTATTCAGATACTCGCCCACAGTTTGCTTCGTAGACGTCTGAATGGTCTTAATGAAGGGGTTGCGTTCCTGAATGCCGCGCAGGTCATTGATATCCGTATCAAAAACAGCGAAAGCAATATTGTTGCGCTGCTCGCCCGTCACCATTTTTGATACTCTCTCAATGAT
>OLYA01000269.1_pt1 | contig 34269 bp, 19 predicted proteins | sample 1674361 | NCBI WGS metagenome assembly OLYA01 (sample SAMEA103958165, study PRJEB25191) | human gut metagenome | biome: human-associated habitat [ENVO:00009003]; feature: intestine environment [ENVO:2100002]; material: feces | place: Germany | collected 2013/2015
CGACGAAAATTCGAGGATCATCGTCTCGCGCGTGGCGTAACCGACCAGCGAACGGGGGATGAACGGCGAATCGAGATTGATGCACATCTGCAGGGTGATGACCGCACCGATGAATACCGAAATAATGGCCGTCAGGCCGATCGAGTCGATTCCCAGAGACTCCATTTCGTAAATGATGCGCCGGCGGTAGATGGCAGCCTTCTCCGGACGGGAAAAGACCTTTCCCATCAGCATGAAATAACGACCGATCAACTCAAATATCTTCCACATGGCGCTACTCCTCTCCGGGCTCCTTGGTCTCTTCGAATTCGACATAGTCGCCCACGTCGTGCGAGACCCGTTTCTCGGGCGTTTCCGAGGTTTTATATACCTTCACTTCGCCTTCGCGACCCTTGCGGGGCTCCCCTGCAAAGGGCGAGCCGAAGCCCTGTCCGCCGAAGTTCCCTTCGCCGAACTGTTCTTCCATCCGGCGGCGCATCTTATAGACGCGCCAGCGGAACAGCAGGATCGCCGCTACTACCAATACGATGACTCCCATAATGAAATAGAGAAAAAAAAGTGCGATTCCCCTGAGCAGCGCCGGGGCGCCGACAGCCAGGATGAGGATGACCAGGGTCGTCAGCGGATTGCGCTGCACGAACCTCACCAGGCCATCTATGATCGCTGTCAGAAAATTCATTGCATTTTCGGTTTACAACCCTACAAAGGTAGGGAAAATTATGCGTATTTCAATTAAATGTCGTAAATTTGGTGCCGGAACTTTGCCGGCGGGCGGGGCAAAGCCTTCGGGCAGGCCCTGCCGGGCGCAGGCGGAGTCCGGACGCCGGAGGTGTATTATATAAAACCATACATAAATCCATGAACTCCAATCCGCTCAACAGCCTTACCGCCATCTCCCCCGTCGATGGCCGCTACCGTAATACAACGGGGAAATTAGCCGATTATTTTTCAGAACAGGCGCTCATCCGCTACCGCATCCGCGTCGAAGTGGAGTATTTCATCGCGCTGTGCGAGTTGCCGCTGCCCCAGCTGGCGGACATCGACCATACGAAATTCGCAGCCCTGCGCGCCCTGTACCTCGATTTCGCACCGGCCGACGCCGAGCGCGTGAAGGAGATCGAATCGGTCACCAACCATGACGTCAAAGCCATAGAGTACATCATCAAGGAAAAAATGGACAGCCTCGGACTGGGGGCTTACAAGGAATTCGTACATTTCGGCCTCACCTCGCAGGACATCAACAACACGGCCATCCCGCTCTCGCTCAAGGACGCTATGGCAGGGGTTTACTACCCGGCCGTCGAAGAGGTGCGCGACAAACTGGCCGCCTTCGCCGACGAATGGCGCGACGTGCCGATGCTGGCCCGCACCCACGGCCAGCCGGCCTCCCCCACGACGCTGGGCAAGGAGTTCATGGTCTTTGTCGAACGCGTGGAGAAACAGCTCGCCATGCTGCACGACATCGCAGTGCCCGCCAAATTCGGCGGCGCAACAGGCAACTTCAACGCCCACCGGGCAGCCTACCCGCAGTACGACTGGGTAGCCTTCGCCAACAAATTCGTGGGCGAAACGCTGGGGCTCTGCCGCTCGCAATATACCACGCAGATCGAGCATTACGACAACCTCGCGGCGATCTTCGACAACATGAAGCGCATCGACACCATCCTGATCGACCTCTGCCGCGACATGTGGACGTACATCTCGATGGAATACTTCAAACAGCAGATCAAGGCGGGCGAAGTCGGTTCGAGCGCCATGCCCCATAAGGTCAACCCCATCGACTTCGAGAATGCCGAGGGGAATTTCGGCATCGCCAACGCCGTCTTCGGACACCTCGCGTCGAAGCTCCCCGTTTCGCGCCTGCAACGCGACCTGACGGATTCGACCGTGCTGCGTAACATCGGCGTCCCCATTGCCCATGCGGCCATCGCGCTCCGCTCGCTGATGAAGGGGCTGAACAAGGTAATCCTCAACCGCGAAGCCCTCGAGCGCGACCTGGAGAACAACTGGGCCGTCGTTGCCGAAGGCATCCAGACCATCCTGCGCCGCGAAGGTTATCCCAAGCCCTACGAGGCGCTCAAGGCCCTGACCCGCACCAACGCCCATATCACGCACGAGTCGATCGCCGCATTCATCGAGACACTCGACGTGGCCGAGGCGGTGAAAGAGGAGCTGCGCGACCTCTCGCCCTCGACCTACACGGGCATCTTCCGGTAAAAACACGGGGGCATGCTCCGCGCATCCGTCATTATGACCGCCATCGCGCTCTTGCTCCTGCCGATGGGCATCGCCCTGGTCAGGGAACGGGGCAGGTGGCTCGTTACGGGTTACAAACACCTTTTCAAAGGATACGGGGCGCTGACGGGAAAAGACCGTGCGGCATTCGAACGGAGGCTGTGCCGGTTTACGGGCAGGTTATTGCTGCTCATCTGCTGCGGGCTGTTCCTGTGCGGTGCCGAAGCGCTCTTGCGGGGATACGGACTGTTCGCCGCAGGCGTGGCACTCGCCTTAACCGGAATCCTTTTCTCCGTCATATATCCGGCCGCAGGCGGCACCTTTCCACCTGCGGGTTCCGAATAACACCCCGCCCCCTGTCCGCACAAAACGACCCGGCCTGCAATCTTCCGATTGCGGGCTCTTTTTTTGGCATGCGTTTTGCAACAGAATAGTCAACTGCGGACAGCAACCGCAGTGAGGTTTCTTCATTTATTTAAGTTTGGGTTAGTAGTTTTAGGAGGGCAATCCTCCAAGGGCAGCAGGCAATCGTGAGATTCCCTGCTGTCTTGTTATATATTGTCCTCCACCCTTTCACCCCGGCACCCTCACCCCCGATTTATCGCACTTTCAGGCAAGACGAATAAAAAAAATTTGGATTTTCTTGGCAGAAAGGTTACTTTTATCCCGTCACACATTGCACGGCTGCCCCGTAACCTGATTGAATATCCAAAGACGGCCGGCCCTGCGCCAGAATAACAGTATTAACCCACTAATTTCCAAAGTTTAACCACTATGATCAAATCTTTCCTGTCATGGGGAACGGCACTGTTGGTGCTGTGCTCCGGTCTGCTAAGCTCATGCGACGACAAAAACGAGGGGGGGGGAAATCCTGACCCGACCGTTACGATCGCCATCGGCGACGCCGCATTCAACGCGCTGAAATTCACGCTCACGCTCAAGGATGCGGACAAATGCAGCTACATCTGCGCCAAGGCCTCCGAAACCGTCCCCACGGCCGAGCAAATCCTCGCCAACGGAAAATCCGTAACCGCATCGGGCGTCATCGAGGTCGGCAACCTCGAACCCAATACGGCCTACCGCCTTTCGGCCGTCGCCCAGAAAGGCAATATCAGCGGCAAGGTCTACTCCATCGAACACACCACGTCGGCACCCGGCGTACATCCCGCGGTCGTCCTGACACCGGGCCAGTCCACCACAACGACCCTTACGTTCAACGCCGCCCTGACCGACCCCGAAACCGCAGCCTATGTCTGCCTCGAAAAGACAGAGGGGCTGCCCCTTCCCACGGCCGAGGAGATACTGCGCGACGGCAAAGCCATCGCCGCAACGGGCGAAATCCTGATCGAAAACCTGAAACCCTCGACCACCTATGTCATTGCGGCTGCCGTCGCCAACACCGGGATCTACTCGGAAGTCAACAGCATCGTGATGGCAACCGGAACGCCGACGCCCGTGGTGACGCTGGCAGCCGGAGCCCCCGGCATAACGGCGCTCACCTTCACCGTAGGGCTGACCGACGCTGAAAAGGCCGCCTACCTCTGCATCGAAAAGGTAGCGGGTGCAGTCGTCCCGACTGCCGAGAAGATTCTCGCCGAGGGCACCGCCATCGCACAGGCCGGTGAGATCACCGCAGACAACCTGAAAGAGGGCACGGCCTATATCATCGCCGTCGCAGCATCCAACAAAGAGGTCTATTCCGAAGTCAAGTCGATTGAAATGTCCACCGACAAGGATCTGAGCGGCCCGGCCGTATTCGACCGCCAGGTAGCGGGCGGTTATTACGGCATCCCCGAAGGCGGCAGCTACGGCGAATACATCGTCGTACTGGCCGACGGCGAAACGATCGATGCCGGCGGCGTCCACGCCACCGTCAACGCCGGCCGCGCCATGAGCCTCGATTTATTCCAGATGAAACCCTACAAACTGGACAACATTACCTTGCCGGATCGTACATACAGGTACGCGACCAGCCAGAGCCTTTCGACATTCCACCCGGACAAGACCTACTGCATGGTCAACGACGGCAAGGGGAACATCACGAAAGTGGAATTCAAGGCCGGAACGATCGCAGTGACAAAATCCGGTTCGACCTTTACGATCGAAGCCACGCTGACCACGACCGACGACAACGAGTTCACGGCCAGCTACACCGGCCCGATCACGATCGAGGACAAGACTGCCAGTGCCATCGAGCCCCTGCCCGACCTCGAAAACGACGTCACGAACGCCACCTTCATCCGCGCCCTGGGTAAATACTATAACAACGATGCCGGCACGGCAAACGACTGCGTCGTGAACCTCTACGATGTCCAGCCGACGGTCGGCGACGATTACGACTACCTCATGGGAGCCGGGCACATGGTATCGCTCTACCTCACGACCGCACTTTCCGAAGAAATGGTACTCCAGGAAGGAACCTACACCGTGTCCGACACAGGCACGCCGGGCACCTACACACCGGGCGAGCAGATGGAATTCATGGAATCCATGCTGGCCACGGGTACCTATTGCGAGGAACGCAACGCCTCCAACGAATCGGTTTACGGGTTCATCACGTCCGGCACGGTGACAATCACCAAAGTCGGCACCGACTACCGCTTCGTCCTCGACTTTACGACCGACAAAGGCCGCAAGGTCAGCGGCACCTACGAAGGCGCCGTGGAGATGAGGGACAAACGCCGGTAAGCGCATCCCCCTTCCGCAACCCGGATATTACCGGGGAAGCACACGCAGGATGTCCCCACGGGCATCCTGCGGTTGTTTATGCCCTTTCCCGCCGGCATGTATCATAGGCCGCACCCCCGCCGCACACACAAACGCCTTTCCGACACGGCGCCGCGGCACGGGATTTGCAACATACCGGGTAACTGCGGAACAGCAACCGCAGTGAGGTTTCTTCATTTATTTAAGTTTGGGTTAGTAGTTTCAGGAGGGCAATCCTCCGGAAGGCAGCAGGCAATCGTGAGATTCCCTGCTGTTTTTTTGCGCCCCGTCCGCAGGCGGTCAACACGCAGGCGCAGAGGAGCCCGCGGGGCACGGAAACGCCCGCATAAACCATGCACACGCCCGAAAAAACATCCGCCCGGCCGCGTTGCGGCATAGAAACTGATTGACGGCCAGATGTAAAACACAATTCCACATTATGGCAAAACGTAAAAATATCACGACGACACAGCTTGCCCTGATGACCGCGGCGGCGGTTATCAGCCTGCGCGGACTCCCGATGATGGCGCAGGAGGAGCTGACGATGTTCTTCTACATCTTTTTCGCCACGTTCCTGTTCCTGATCCCGGCGGCGCTGGTAGGGGCCGAACTGGGAAGCGCCTTCGCCTCGAAGGGCGGCGGGGTCTACACCTGGGTCAAGGAGGCGTTCAACAAACACCTGGGGTTTACGGCCATCTTCCTGCAATGGATTCAGAACGTCGTATGGTACCCCACCGTGCTGGGCTTTGCCGCAGCCTCGATCGCCTATATGATCGGGATGCCCGGCCTGGCGCAGAACGGACTTTTCGTGGGGCTTTTCTCAATCGCCATGTACTGGTGCGCCACGCTGGTCACGCTGCGCGGCACCTCGGCCATATCGGGCATTACGAGCAAAGGGTTCCTGATCGGCACGGTGCTTCCCGGCATCGTCGTAATCGTCATGGCCGTCATCTGGATGGCCGGAGGCAACCCCGTCGCATTGGAGCACATCCCCGACACCGTCAGCCAGGTCGTCAATATCGACGCGGCGCACCACGTGCATCCGCGCCTCTTCCCGCACATCACGGGCATGAGCGACATCGCATTCCTGGCCGGGATACTGTTGCTCTTCGCCGGCGTCGAGGTACACGCCGTACATGCCCCGGAGCTCGATAAGCCGCAGACCCAGTTCCCGCGCGCCATGTTCCTGGCGGCGCTGATCTCGTTCGGGCTCTTCACGTTGGGTGCGCTGGCCGTGGCGATCATCACCCCCTACGACCAGATCAACCTCCAGTCGGGGCTGTTCACCACGTTTCAGATCGTCTTCGACCACTACCACATCGGCTGGCTCTCGAACGTCATGGGGCTTCTCGTGGCATTCGGCGCACTGGCAGGCGTCATGTCGTGGATTTCGGGCCCGAGCCGCGGCCTGCTGTGGACGGCCCAGGAGGGCGTGCTGCCCTGTTTCCTGCAAAAAACCAACAAAAACGGCGTACAGGTCAACATCCTCATCATACAGGGCTGCATCGTCACGCTGCTCTCGTCGCTCTACATCGTCATGGACGACGTGAGCGTGGCGTTCTTCCTGCTGAGCGCACTGACCGTAGGGCTCTACCTGGTGATGTATATGATGATGTACGCCGCGGGCATCCGCCTGCGCTACACGCAGCCCGGCCTGACCCGCAGCTACCGCGTCCCGGGCGGGAACGCCGGCATGTGGGCCATCGGGGGCATCGGGTTTCTGGCCGTGCTCTTCTCGTTCATCGTCACCTTTTTCCCGCCGTCGCAGCTGCCCGTAGGCAGCCCGGCCACCTACACGTGGCTGGTAGCCGTCGGCACGCTCGTCTTCCTCTCCATGCCGTTCATCATCAGTTTCGCGATGGATCGCAGGGGCGGTACGAATACCCCGGGCACCGGGAAATGACAGCCGGCACGTCCCGGATCGCAAGAAACCGCAGGGGTCGGAGATGCCTACCCCTGCGGTTCCGTATTTTCCTCCCGACACATTCCTGCCTCCCGCTGCGGCATGCCGGAATCCCGACTCCGCCACCCCGGATACCGCGCCCTTATCCCGGGATATCCCCCGGACGCGACACCGTACCCTCTAAAACTCGACGGTGACACCCAGCGTAGGGATAAGCGACCCGCTCTGCTGCCCGATATACTTCATGCGGTAACGCTGTTCCGCCGCCGGGGCTCCGGGATTCTCCACCACGCCCGTCGACATCAGCACGTCGGGACGGCGGAGTTTGCTGCCCGTTACGTTCTGCAGGTCGATGTAAAAGCCGAGCATACAGCGGCGGAAATAGAAAGTCTTGTCGATACGCAGGTCTACCTGCGCGAAGGCGTCGAGCCGCCCGTCGTTGTAACGCCCATAGTCATAGTACGGGCGTCCCTGGGCGTCCCAGGCCTCGACCAGCGACGATTTTTCGACATCGTAGGGCGTATAGGGCGTCCCGCCCACGGCGCTCAGGCGCGCCCCGACGCTCCAGTTGCGCGGCAGGTCGTACGTACCGCTGAGGTTCGCCACGAAACGGCTGTCCCAGGCCGATACGATATACTCCGATGCGGCATCGGCACGGTACTCGCTGCGGAACAGGGTCACCGAACCGACGAGGTTGACCCTCCCGGGTATCTGCCAGCGCGCCATCGCCTCGATGCCGTACGACCGCCCCACGGCCGTCGGGCGCAGCGCTTCGTTGCCGACCACGCCATAGTCGTCGCCTTTGCACGAGAGCGGGATGCCGTCCGAGACGGAAAGCGGGATATTCCCGTATTTCTTGTAGAACCCCTCGACCGAGACGACCAGGCGGTCGCGCAGGCGCCATCCGCCTCCGACGCTGAACATTCCCACACGCAGGTAGTCCAACGCCTCGTTCACCAGCACCCCGTCCTGTTTGAATCCCAGGGCCGTATAGGGCGGCAACTGGTAATAAAGCCCGGCGCTTCCGCTCAGCGACCACCCTTTGCCGAGCTGGTATGAGACCGACGCCCGGGGTGAAAGCTGACGCCAGAACCTCGCCATGCGCGCGGAATAGTCGGCCCCGTCGGCACGCACGCCGACCGATGCCGTGAAGCGCTTGTCCGCCGAGGCATAATCCGCGCCGGCAAACAGGCCCCAGCCCACGATCCCCAGCCGGGTACGATAGTCCGAGAGCGCCGCCTCATCGGTGAAAAGCCGTTGCTCGGTACGGTTCGTATAGCCCGAATAGCTCAGCTCGACGCCTTCGCGCACCGTCCAGCGCCCCAGATAGCTGCGGTTTTCGGCGCGGAGCGTGGTCTTCTGCTCCACGGAGCGCAGCCGCAGCGTCAGATTGTCCTCCGACGAGTCGTCGTTACCGCGGTATTTGAGATTGCGGTTATTCAGATAAGTGTGCCCGAGCGACACGGTCTGCACATGGCGGCCCGCATAGTGGCGCCATGCGGCCCCGACGGTGAAGGTCTCCTGGCGGATGCGGGGCAGGTAACTCAGCAGGTACTCGGCATCTTCACCCTCCTCGTCGAGGTTGAGTTTCATGTTGTCGAAGCCCGCCAGCCCCAATACCGTCAGCTCGTCGTGCTCCGAAAGGCGCGTCTTGACTTTCAACTGCCCGTCGATGTAGTTCGGCAGGAAAGGCAGGCCGATCATCTTGAACAGCAGTTGCAGGTAAGACTGGCGCAGCGAGAAGAGGTAGGAGGTTTTCTCGCCGATATGGCCGCTCCCGCTCAGCGACACCTCCGAAGCCCCGAGCGTCGCCTTGAAAGTCTGTTTCTCGGGGTTCCCGTCCCGCAGCCGGATGTCCAGCACCGAGCTCAGCGCCCCGGAACGGTCGGCCGGGAAAGCCCCGGTATAGAAATCGATCTCGCGGATCAGGTCGGCATTGAGGATGCTCACGGGGCCGCCCGTGGCGCCCTGCGTGGCGAAATGGTTGATATTGGGGATTTCGATGCCGTCCAGATAGAACTTGTTTTCCGACGGGCCGCCGCCGCGCACGATCAGGTCGTTGCGATAGCCCACGGGCGAGAACGACACGCCGGGGTACGAACGTACGATACGCGACACGTCGCGGTTGGCGCCGGGGCTCTTTTCGATCTCCCGCACCCCGATGACCTGCAGCCCGACGGGGCTTTCGGCCGTGGCGCGGAACGGCGAAGGCACGACCGTCACGGCTTCGAGCTGCGTGGCATCCTCCTCCATTTCGATTTCGATGAACGGCGTGGCGGCCGAAACGAGGTATTCGGGCGTGACGACGGTCTTGTACCCCACGGACGAGGCCGAGAGGCGGAAAATACCCGCCCGCACCCGCTCGAGGCGGAAGCGTCCCAGCGAATCGGTCGATGCGCCGCGTTGTTCCTGCCCGACGGGCACTACGGCGGCATAGGCGACCGGCTGCCGCGTCAGGCGGTCGATCACCCGGCCGCTGACGGCATAGGCGCTGCCCTGCGCCCTTGCCGCAGAGGCAAGGCACAACGCCGCAAGGGCGAAAAAAAGTTTTATCCGCAATGCAGGAGACATGGTTTTGCAAAAGTATAAAATTAAGGCGGATTCCTGCCGATCGGGGCGACAAAATTCCGCACGTTCCCAATTTTCCCCACCGTCCTCCCACTCCAATAATAAAGCCATTTCCACCAAGATGCAATTCCGAACATTATTAATCCGATAACGGAACAAGCAAAAAGACAAGAAAAATCGCCACGGATTCACACCCCTTCCGGCAAAGGTATTATTATATTAATATAATAATAAAATCCGATGCAAGTTTTTTTTCGATTTTTTGTGTTGAAAAAATTACCATATAAAGCTTGGATTTCAACACATTATCCCTACCTTTGCCGACACGATCACGGCAGTGAACACTCCTGTCTGCGATACAGCCGGATTCGAAAGCAGGCTGTACCGGTTATTTTCGACGCAACATATACCGACCATTTTCCCGCCGGGTAAGCCGGCAAAATTGCAGTGCATACACACGCTGTCAGGGGGCCGATTCCGAATACTTTGGGTCGTTTAGAATTGATGAAACAAAACTTCAATTATAAAAAAGATAAAAGTTATGAAAAAGCAACATTACACAGCCGAAATCCCAGTTTCCAACCCGTACAATTTTGCCGCGTTCGAAGACCTGATCGCCAACATCCAGTCCGGCTACAACGAAGAAAAAAGGCTGAAGAACGCAGCTTTCGAATTCATGATCAATAAAGGCATATACGTCGATTTCCACGAATGGCTGCACAACCCCGCCCGGCAGCCCCAAAGCGAAAATATCCAGGGACGGTTCCGCATGGGTACTGCCGCGGCCACCCGGATCGCAAAATTTTTCGGGCGGTAAATGCCCCGCGTCCGCAATGGCGCCCGGCCTGCATTTCAGAGGGCCGTTTCCATATAGCGCATCCCCGGCTATGGATCGCGTGACTACTGAAAAGGGATAGAGAATAAGCCCGTTCCGGAAACATCCGGAGCGGGCTTATCACATATAGACTGTCTTTCCGTTATTCGATCACGGGCAGGGCACGCGGCTCGCAGGCCCACCGCGTCCCGTCGATCCGGTTCCCGGAGACCGTGATGGCGAAAATATTGATGTCGGCATCCTCGGGCAATGTCAGCTTTCCGGCTCCGGGGGCGATATCGAACCCGAGCCTGTAAAGGTACGTGAAGGTATAGGCATCGTTCCGGCCGTTCATCTTGTGCCGGTGGTTCCCGATATGGGCGATCGTCCCGTCCTTGACGAACGACTTGGTCTTGTCGGCCCAGGCCCACTGGGCGCGGAAGCCCGAGTAATAGGGCACGACAGCCTCGTACTTGCGGCCGTCGATGTCGAAGACGGCTTTGCGGTCGCCCCTGGACGACGATGCGAGGATGTAGACCTTGTTATAATCGCCCTGCGGCAAATCGACCGTGACGGACTCCCTGCAGTTCAGCACGTTTTTCACGTCGGGTTCGCCGCGGCGGTATTCGATGCCGCCATGGACGATCACTTCGGGCATGAGCTCGGCAGCATAGGAGTTGCACTCCTTATCCACCTTGGCGACGGACTTGAACGGGTCGCTCGAAATGGAGTTCTGGTTTACAGGAAAATCCACATAGGCATTCTCGATCGCAGGGGCGGCCACGGGAGCCTCCGCCAACGTGACCTTATAGGTCTTGGGAGCAAAATGCCCGGCATCGACGAGCAGCCGGTTGCCTTCGAATCGTGCTTCCCCGACAGGTTCCTCGATTCCGTTCACCTCCTCGGCCGAAACGATCCGCACGGGGAAAGCCAGCTCGGCGCCGCGCACCTCCCTGCCCGTCGTCTCGAATACACGGACGATATAACCGCTGCCGTCCTCGGCCTTCTTAAGCGCCTTGACGGCGATCTGCGGGGTCGAAGCCGCGACAAAAGAGAACCTGCGTCCCAGCTTCCCGGGATGCTTCGGCGTCGTGAAGCTGAGGAGCGGCTGATTGAGCAGCTCGCCTTTCTCCACCACCCCGGCGCGGTTATGGTCGCCATCGTGCCCGACGAGCGAGTAAGTCATCGTATGGCGTCCGAAATCCAGATCCCGTTGGTCGGCATAGCGTTTCTCGGTCGAAGGCGTATGCAGCAGACTCAGGCGCAGGGTATTGTCGGCGGGTTTGTCCCAGCCGTATTTCGAATCGTTCAGAACGGCGATGCCATAGTCCCCGTCCGAGAGGTCTGCCCAATGATGGGCGAATGTTTCGTGCGCCCGCTGGTGGTTGGTGGGACGGCGCTGGTTGCCGATGCCGATGTCGTAGACGGCCTCCTCGGCGGAAACGGACATCGGGAATTCGGCCTTGAGCAGGGCGTCGGGCGTCTTCCAGTCAATGTCGGCCACGATATCGATACGCTCGTCGTCCCCGCCGTCGGTCAGGCGGATATACTGCACCAGCCGGGAATCGCCGTACCGCCGTTCTATTTTCAGGGAGGCCCGTGCGGCGCCGCACTCCGCCACGCTGATCCGGACATCCGTATCCACGGGTTCGGGTGTCTGGTCGAGCGTCGCCTTGTGGATCTCCCATGCCGGATAGCGGTTCGACACATTGGGGGTCAGCACCGCAAGGCGGAAGGCCTTGCCTTTTTCGACCAGGTCGCGGCCGTTGCGCTTGTCAATGACCGAGGCGATGTCGCCGTTCGCATCGAGCGTCACCTTATAGACCCGGTTCTCGAGCGTATTGCCCGAGGCCCTGAGCACCTTGCCCTTGCCGGCCTTGCCGGCCCTCACGTCGTATACCGCATAGCTTACGGGTTCCATCGCGGCGGCAAACAGCACGGTCGCCCTGGCACCGTCGCGGGCAACGATCTGCGCAGGAACGGCCTTCCCGTCCGGCGCATAAACGGCCACCCCTTCGGCCTCCGCAGGCAGGTCGACCGTCGCCTCGACAAGGCTCCTGCGCGAATAAGCAGCGGGGTTATAAACCAGTACCGGACTTCCCTTCGCGCGGGTGTCCATTACGGATGCCGCAGCCCCGGCCGAGGCGAGGATCACATCGCAGAATTGTCCCTGCGCCAGGAATTCGTCGTTCCAGGAATAGGTATAAGCCTCCCAGATGCTGGTTCCCGTAAGGTCGTCGTGGAACTGGTGCCAGAGGAAACGCTTCCAGGCATCGTTAAGCGCCCCTTTCGGATAAGGTACGGCTCCCATCCAGTCGGCGATCACGGCCGAACGCTCGGCGGCATCGGCCAACTGTTCGTTACGGCGGTTGTAACGTTTCATCTCGGCCTGGGAGGTATAACAGCCCGGAGCGTGGACGTCGAGGGGCATCTCCCCGACGAACACCGGGAGTTCCGGATGGTTCCCGTAGGGCATATAATCCTCGTAGAGCTGCGAGGACGTGGCGCTGACAAGCTGCACGGGCCCCTTTCCGTTCGTAATCCCCTCCTCGAGCAGCTGGATGCTGCGGGGCAGGGCCGAGCCGCCGTGGTCTCCGGCTCCGTTCGCCAGTTTGTTGCCATAGTACCGGTAAGCGATGCCGAAAGGCGACTTCCGGGCGCTTTCGACCAATTCCTCGTTGGCGCTCAGATCCCCTTCGGGAAACTCGTTCCACGAATAGCGCCCCGGCTCGAGCGCCACCATGATGCGGGCGCCGTCGACCCCTTCCCAGAGCCCGATCGGAAACGGGGTTTTGGAGTCGCCGACAAGCGGCTCGGTGCGCCACGACAATTTCTGCGTCGAGAAACCGATCAGGCCGCAGTGGTGTCCCAGCGTCGGCATGACCTGGCTGAATCCGAAACAGTCGGGCAGGAACATATCCTTCGACTTGATGCCGAACTCCTTTTTATAAAACTCCTGTGCAAGCAGGATGTTGCGGATAAACGACTCCGACGACGGCATGTTCGGGTCGTTGGCCTCGAACGAAGCCCCCGAAATGTTCCATCGCCCGTCGGCTACGAATTTCCGGATGCGCTCGAAGAGGTGCGGATAGTACTCCTTGATCCATTCGTACTTGACGGCGCCTTCGAAATTGAACACGTAATGCGGATATTTTTCGAGCAGCGCCAGATTCTGCACGGCCGTATTATATAGGTAATCGTCGATCGTGGCTTTCACGTCCCACCGCCACTGCGTGTCGAGATGGGAATTGGAGACCATATAGACCTTGTATTTCTTTCCGGAATCCTGCGCCTGCGCAGCCGGCGGGCTTCCCGCCGAAAACAAAGCGAGGACGATTCCGATAAATCGCATGGTTTTCATATTTGCTTGCTTAAAAATTAAGTGATGGAAAGAAGATGGAAGTTGACCGGACTTCGACTACGTTGCGGACAAAAGTAATAAAAGGCAAGACAAATAGCAACACAAACACAACAAATAATCAAAAATAAATTTCCTTTTAATCTCTTTTTAACACCTGTATTAAAATAAAACTTATATATTTGCCATAACTTTAAAGCTAAAATACGATGGAAAAGAAATTCCGGACTCTTTCAGCCTGCCTCCGCCGCGGGAGATTATCCATCCTGTTCGCCCTGCTGTTCGCCCTGCAAACCGGCTACGGCACACCCGCTGCCGCCCAGGACACCGCCGCCGGAATCTCCGGCCAAACCTGCTCCGCGACGGCCTCAGGCAAAGTGACCGACGAAACCGGAACCCCGTTGTCCGGGGTCGTCGTAAGCGACGGCCGCAATTGTGTCGCAACCGACAAAAAAGGACGGTACACGCTCAGGTGCGACCCTTCGGCCACGCACCTGTTCATCTCAGTCCCGGCCGGATACGAGACGACAGGCCAGCAGGGATTCGGGAGCTACCCCGATTTTTACGTCCCGATCGAGCCTGCAGCCGGAAAACCGGGGAAACTCCGCGCCGATTTCAGGTTACGCACCGTACCGCAGTCCCAACAAAACTTCACCCTGTTGCTGGTCGGCGACCCGCAATCCGACAGCGACCAGCAGATCGTCCGCTATGAACGGGAGACGATCGCCGACATGAAACGCACGCTCGGCCAGGCCGGCACCTACGCGGTAGCCATCGCGCTGGGCGATGTCGTGGGCCGGGGTGACGGGCAGAGCCACCTGAAACACAAGCGGGTAATGGGAACGCTCGGGGTGCCCTATTACGCAACGGCAGGCAACCACGACAAGGATGCCATGGATTACTCCGGCGAAACCTTCTCCAAGGCACTGGGGCCGCGTTGGTATTCGTTCAATGTCGGCGACGTGCATTTCGTGTGCATGGACAACGTAGACTCTTTCGAGGAGCAGAAAAAAGGCGCGAAATACCATGCCGGGTTCTCGGACATCCAGCTGCAGTGGCTCAGGCAGGATCTCGCCTTCGTCGGCAAGGACAAAATGATCTTCCTGTATTACCACATCCCCGAGCGCGACCACACCTCGCACAGGAACCACGACGCCGTTTTTTCGCTGATAGCCCCCTATGAGAACACAGTGACCGCATGCGGCCATACCCATTTCTTCCAACCCTACATGGAAACGGAATACGGCACGTCGGAATATATCATGGGTGCGGCCTGCGGTTATTTCTGGCGGTCGCATTGCGCCGGGGACGGCGTCCCGAACGGCTATTCGGTCATGACGGTCTCGGGAACGGAGATAACCGACGCCTATTTCAAAGGTACGGGGCACAGCCGCGACTACCAACTCCGGCTCTACCGCGGGGACGACATTTTCGGCAGCGAACGAGCCTCTTATACCTACGGGATGGGCAGCGACGTCATACTTGCCAACGTATTTTTCGCGGGCATGGGCGGCAAATGGAAAATCGAGGTATTCGAGGACGGGGAACTTTCCGGCGAAATGGAGAAAATGGATCCTTCCATCGGCGACCTCTGGATCAGGGGGTACCACACCGGGGTAAAAAGTTTCCCGAAGAAGAGCGCGAGCGCACCGTGCCACCACCTGTTCAGCTACAAACTGAAAAACCCCGACGCCAAGGTAGTCGTCCTTGCGACCGACCCCTTCGGCAACACCTACACCCAGGACCGGATAACCCGTGCCGGGGATTACGGCGACGCCACCGGCGAATTCCTGCAATGCCCGGCGGACTGAAAACGCATTAAAATCGCAACCGCCCGGACAAAATCCCGGCAGTCCCGATTTTAAAATGTATATTTGTTTTACGACAACCTAACCCTCGACCAGATATGAACCGTAATTTCCTTCTGCTTACCGGCCTGCTGATCTGCTGCTGCGTCCCGACAAATGACTTTATCGTCCGCACAATGCGTGGGGGGGGGGATTTTCCTCTTTTAATTTCGGGAATAGGCAATATCCTGCCGGGACAAATAGTCCGCTGCGCTTCGCGCGGCGGCGAAGCCGGCAAAAACGACGCTGACCCCGCGCCGGCAACGGCGGGGATCACACAAGCCCGAAGCCCGCGGAAAAGCAAGGCCGCACTGCCGGCCATCGCAACGGGCGCATTCCTCCTACTGGCGGCCATCTCGCTCGCCCTCAGGCAAAAACACCAAATCAAACGGTTGCGTGCGCAGCATGCGCAAACCGACGCCCGGCTGCACGAACTCAGCGAACAGCTCGCCGCAAGCAGCCTCCGCCACGAAACAGCCACCCGGGAACTCTCCCAGGCCAATACCATCAAAGACAAATACCTGCGTTACTACATGCAACGCAGCACGTTCTACATCAACAAATTAGAACGTCACCGCACACACCTCTACAAGACTGCGCTCTCGTACGGGCAGGAGCGCCTTTTGCGTGAGTTGCGCTCGCCTACGCCCATCGAGCAGGAATACAAATCGTTCTTCCACGAATTCGACCAGGTATTCCTTTCGCTTTATCCCGACTTCGTGGAAAAGGCCAATGCCCTACTGCGGGACGGGGAGCAAATGAAATCGCCCGGCCTCAACACCGAATTCCGGCTGCTGGCCGTGATCCGGCTGGGCATCACGGGCAACAGCGAAATCGCCCAGTTCCTGCATATCTCCATAAATACGGTCTACACCTACCGCAACCGGCTGCGGAATGCCGCAAAATGCCCGCCCGCCGAATTCGAACGCCGGATCATGGAGATCGTCTGACAGCCTGAAATCCCGCGCCGGCAATTCATACGGAATTCATATAATAACACCCGGCCTACGGAAATAACATGCTATTTACCAGAATATTGGCTGAAATACGCATTCATATTTCATTTTGATGCTGTTGACACACATTTCCCAAAAGCATACTTTTACAAACAACAAAGCGGCATTTTCTCTAAAATAAACACAAAAGAGCACAATAGGAAATCGAATATATTTCTCTTTGATCTTCATTTGTCTTTCATTCAATATCTTTTTACCAACCTTTAAAATACGGACATGCCTATGACAAAGTAAAGACTGCGACCCCGGACTTTTACGACTACGAACCATTCATTCATCCAAATATTCAACCCTAAAACTTTCATTTATGAGAAAATCTCTTCATTTTCTTATTTACATGCTTTTTGCCGCACCGCTATTGCTGTCCAACTCCTGCGGCATCGAGGATGTAGAGGCAGAAGACGGTGCGATCGTATTCGAACTCTATGACGCGGAGGGCAACCTGATCGAGGGCCTCCAAAGCATGCGGTTCGGCACGACGGCCACTTATACCTTAAAGAGTGCATTCGTCACTTATACAGTGGCCACCCCGCCCACGGGCTGGAAATGCACCGTGATCCCCAGCTCCCGGAGCTGTTCGGTCACCGCGCCCCCCGCTTCCGACCTGGGAGCCAAAGCCAGCGGCGACGTGGTCATCGAAATACAGTCTCAGGCCGGCCGCACGGAGACCTATACGCTCGCCGTAGCCGCCCTGGAAAACGACATCACGCTCACATTCGACGAAGAGACAACTTCGAAGACCCATGTATTCTCCTACGGGAAGAGCATGGAATTCGAATTCACCAGCGAGAACACCGCGTCGCTCGACGTAAGCGTCCCCAAGGGATGGACTTACACGGCCGATGTCGATGCGGGCCTGCTGACCGTCACCGCGCCCACGCAGGAGGAGGCCGACCCGGCCATGGAAGGCAGCGTCAAGGTTACGCCGCTGAGCGTCCGCGGGACGGCCGGCGAGGGTGCGTCGATCCCCGTCGAACTCTCAACCAAGTTGCCGATCATCTCCTTTGCCGAGGCCGATTACAAATTCGCCTTCGGCGAGCAGCGCGACATCCCCTGTACCGTCACCAACGTAGCCACGTGCGACATCACGGCGCTCAAAGGCTGGGAGATCGCACTCGACATCGAAAATTCGGTACTCAAAGTCACGGCTCCGGCCGACGGCGCGGACTGCACCGGTGCGGGCACGATAGAGTTCGCAGCCGTTTCGGCGGAAGAGCTCACGGCATCGTTCAGCGTCCGCCTGAGCTGGAAGGGCATCTCGACCCCCGAAGAGTTCGTAGCCTTCGGCAACGCGGTGACCGAAGGGGCGCCGCTCGACGCCTACACCAACGGCGGCAGGATCGTCCTTGTCAGCGACATCGACCTGAGCGCCCTTACCCAAACCAGCTTCGCAGGCTCGGCCGCCAATCCGTTCAAAGGGACTTTCGACGGCCTGAACAATACGATCACCGTCAAGCTGGCGGATCAGGACTCGAAGGAACTCGGCCTGTTCCACACGCTCGACGCAACGGCCGAAATAAAGAACCTCTCGCTGGCGGGCAGCATGTCCGTATCGCAAGCCACCCCGGTAGTAGCCGGCACGCTGGCCGTCTATAACAACGGCGCGGCACTGACGAAAGTCACCAACAAGGCCACACTGTCCTTCTCCGGGGCGAAAACCGTTGCCACGGCAGGTTATCTCGGCGGGCTGGTCGGCCTGGCCAACGTCGGTTCGGTCTACACCGATTGCCACAATACGGGCGAATTCATCATCACGGGGACAGCCCGGACGGAGTTCATCGGCGGCATCGTCGCCGGCACCGCGGACAAAACGGAAGGGTCGCTCGTGAACTGCACGAACAAAGGCAATTTCAGCTTCGACTTCCCGGGCGCCGTCGACACCGGCCAATACGGAGGATTGTTCGGCCATGCCGAGAAATCGAACTGGACGTTCAGCAACTGCACCAACGAAGGCACCTTCACCGTCACCTTCGCCGATCCGGGGCACCAGTTCCACTCGCTGGGCGGCATCCTGGCCACCGGCTACGGCGTGTTCGACAATTGTGTCAACAAGGGCAAGATCACGTTCAACAACTCCAACGGCACGAAATATCGCCGCACGGGCGGTATCGTAGGCTGCGTCGGATCGGACGCAGGCCTGGGTTATACGCTCAGGATGACCAACTGCCGCAACGAGGCCGACATCGCGGCGTCGACGGCATCGGTCGGCGGTCTGATCGGCATTGCCGAAAAGGTGGCGTCGCCGGCCCTGATCGAAAACTGTGTAAACACGGGTAACATGACCAGCCCCACGATGGCCGACTACGACCTCTTCTACATGGGCGGCATCGCCGGCAAGGTCGCCGGAGCCTTCACGTTGAAAAACTGCATCAACCACGGCAACCTCACGGCGGCCGTCGAGCGCGACATCGCGGGTATCGCCGTATCCGGAGACGACAATACCGTTTTCGACGGTTGCGAGAACTACGGCGACATTACGGCAGTGGCCAACCACAAAACCGACAAATGGCGCCCGATCGTGGCCGGCATCGTCGCCATAGAAAACGACAAGGTCACCACGATCACGAACTGCACCTGCAAGTGCACCATCGATGCGACGCTCTACCAGGCGACCAGCGTCGGAGCGGTCTATGTCTTCCAGAAAACCTGGGAAAAGGGTGTCGAAGATAAGAAGACCGTATGCGACGAGGCTTCCAAAACCAATTCGGCGGAAACGACAATCAGAATCACGACAAGAGAGTAAAACCCAATAAGAATACAATACGGTTATGAATAAATATCATATTATAACACTGATATTGTGTCTGTTTTGTCTGGGAGGGGCCGCCACGGCCTCTCCGGACAGGACGGCAGCCGCCCCGGACACCCAGGCGCGTTCTTCGCAGCTGAAGGTCTCGGGTATCATCAAGGATGACGCGGGAAGCCCGCTGATCGGCGTGACCATCGTCGTCAAAGGCACCTCCTCGGGCAGCGTATCGAACTCCGACGGCAGCTATACGATCACGGTTCCCTACGCCGAAGCGACGCTGATGGTCTCCTACATCGGCTATGCCCCGCAGGAGATAAACGTAAACAACCGCACGAGGATCGACATCACGATGGTCGAGGACAGCAAGGCGCTCGAAGAGGTCGTGGTGGTAGGTTACAACGTACAGAAGAAGGAGACCATCACCGGTTCGATCTCGACGATCACCACCAAAGACCTCAAGCAGTCCCCCACGGCCAACATCAACAATGCGCTGGCCGGGCGCATGCCGGGCCTGCTGGTCAACCAGTTCAACGGCGGCGAACCGGGTAACGACGCCGCACAGCTCAACATTCGCGGTAAATCGACCTACGGCAAGTCGGACGTGATCATGATCGTCGACGGTATCGAGCGCGACATGAGCTACCTCTCCCCGGACGAGATCGAGACCTTCACGATCCTCAAGGACGCCTCGGCGACGGCACCCTACGGTATCCGCGGCGCCAACGGCGTGATCATCGTCACGACCAAGCGCGGCCGTAAGGGCGAAAAACCGACCGTCGATTTCAAGGCGTCGGTCGGTGTCAGCGAACCCATCCGTTACCCCGACTACCTGGGTTCGGCAGACTATGCGACCCTCTACAATGAGGCGATGCTCAACGACAACCCCTCGCTGGATCCCGGCTCGGCATCGCTCTTCTCCCAGGAGACGATCAGCAATTTCCGCCGCGCCAAGGGCGACAACTCCGACGGCCTGGGCTACAACTGGGATTACTTCGACTACGCATTCAAACCGTCGATCCTCCAGGATTACAGCCTTTCGGTACGAGGCGGCACCGACCGCGCCCGTTATTTCATCCTCGGCAGCTACTATAACCAGGGCGGCAACTACAAGCATTCGAACTCCGACAACGTCAACAAGTTCCTGCGCTATAACTTCCGCGCCAACGTCGATGTCGACGCCACCAAGCGGCTGAAGATCTCGGTCGACCTGGGCGCCCGCGTCACGGAGTTCAACTACCCGGGCGCCACGGCGGCCAACATCATCTCGCTGGCCAACACGCAGCCCCCCTACCTGCCGATCATCCTGCCCAACAACCACAACGACGTCAACCAGGCCGATTTCGAGGAGAACGGCGGCTACCTGCTCTATGCCGACAACGACTACCGGTACAATATGCTCGGGCAGCTCAACCGCACCGGCTTCAGCAAACGTACGCGCCGCTACCTGCAGGGATCGTTCAAACTGAGCCACGACCTGGACTTCATCACCAAGGGCCTGAGCGTCGCCGCGCAGTTCTCCTACGACACCTACAACCAGCACACCATCAACAACAGCGTGCCGACCCACAGCACGGGCAACCTGACCTACCCGGGCTATTCGACGTGGATGCTCCCCACCGAATACAGTATCGACGAGTGGAAGAACAACGCCGACTACTGGATCAAGAACGGCACCTATGTAACCGCCAACCAGCGAACCACGGACGATGCGCAAAGCAACAGCATCAGCCACGGCTCGCCCGAAGGGACGTCGCGTTTCCAGGCGCGCCTGGACTACGCCCGCAAATTCGGCGACCACAACGTGTCGGGCATGCTGCTCTTCTACCTGCAGAACAAGGTCATCAGCAACCAGGTTCCCTATCGCTACATGGGATTTTCGGGCCGCGCGACCTACGACTACCGGAACAAGTACCTCTTCGAGTTCAACATCGGTTACAACGGCTCGGAGAACTTCGCCCGCGGCAAGCGCTACGGCGTATTCCCGGCAGGCGCCGTCGGCTGGGTCATCACGCAGGAGCGATTCATGAGGGACGTAAAGTGGCTCGACCACCTCAAGCTGCGCGCATCGTACGGTCTGGTGGGTAACGACCAGCTCTCGGGCAACCGTTTCTCCTACCTGCAATACTACAAGTCGTCGGACGGCATGACCACCTATTTCGGCGAGACCGAGGCCGGCTATACCAGCTACCTGGTCGAGGGCGTGTTCGCCAACCCGAACCTGACGTGGGAGAAGGCCCGCAAGTTCAACTTCGGTATCGACGCCCAGTTCTTCAACCAGCGGCTGACCTTCACGCTCGATGTCTTCAAGGAGCACCGCTACGACATCCTCACTTCGCTCTCGGGGGATGACAAGGTCGGGTTCCCCTACATCGTCGGGCAGGTCGCCCCGATCGTCAACTCGGGTATCGTCGACAACCACGGCGTCGAATTCGAGATCGGCTGGAACGGCCATATCGGGCAGCATTTCCGCTACTACATCCGCCCGAACTTCACGTTCGCACGCAACAAGATAAAATACTGCAACGAAATCTCCTACATCGACAACAACGGCCGCGACTGCCCGTGGCGTTACCAGACCGGCAAACGCCTCGATGAGAATTTCTGCTACATCTTCGACCACTTCGTGGCCGACCAGGGCGAGGCCGACCGCCTGAACGCGATGAACGGCGGCAGCGGATTCGCCATCTGGGGCCCCGTACAGCCGGGCGACGTGGTCTACAAAGACCTCAACGGCGACGGCGTGGTCAACAACTACGACCGTGCCGCCATCGGCAACCCCCGTACGCCCGAGATCCAGTTCGGTATTCCGCTGGGACTCTCCTACAAGGGCTTCGACTTCAGCATGCTGTGGCAGGGCTCGGCACTCTGCTCCGTACAGCTGAGCGGCCCGGCCGTATGGGATTTCCCGCTCTACGACCAGTCGCGTATCGGCAAGGTGCGCCGGATGCACCTCGACCGCTGGACGCCCGAAACGGCAGCTACGGCGAAATACCCCGCTCTGCACTACGGCATCCACAACAACAATAAACAGCAGTATTCGAGCCTCTTCCTCTACGACGCTTCGTACATCCGCCTGAAGAACGTCGAGATCGGTTACACGCTGCCCAAAGCCTGGACTTCGAAAGCCGGCATCCAGAACGTCCGCATCTACGTGCAGGGACAGAACCTGCTCACGTTCGACAACCTGGGCGACGTCGACATGGATCCCGAGATCAAGAACGGCGACGGCAGCTGGTTCCCCGTACAGCGTGTCATCAACATCGGCCTTAACATGACATTCTAACCCAACAAAAACCAATGACAATGAAAAAAATCTTATATCTGCTCTGTAGCTGCTTTGCAGTCACGCTGATGGCTTCCTGCGAGGATTTCCTCGACAAGACCCCGCAGGGCGACAAAACGGATCAGGACATATTCTCGCGTTTCAACGAGACTGAAAGCCTGATCAACCGGCTCTACTTCTACGCCCGCGCCGCCGACCAGCCGCTCGTGCACATCCGTTTCTTCAGCGACTCTGCGCTCACGGACGAATGCGAAGGCTCTTCGGCCGAGAACGGATGGTCCAACAAGTTCAACGACGGCGACTGGGAACCGGGTTCCCAGCTCTACACCTCGTGCAACGCCACGACCAATGCGGGTGCCTGCCACACCTTCTGGCCCAAACTCTACGAAGACATCCGCTGCGCCAACGTCATCCTCGAAGGTATCGAGAAGTACAACACCCCGGATTCCGAGGCACGCCCCGGCACGCTCTCGCAGCGTATCGGCGAGGTGCTCTTCATCCGCGCCTACCTGCACTACTGCGTGCTGAAAAGCTACGGCGAATGCCCCTACGTCGACTATACGGTAAACCCCAACGCACTGCCGCCGTTCGAACGCGAGAACATCCATACGATCGTCGAGAAGATCTGCCGCGACTGCGACGAGGCCTATGCCCGCGTCCCGGCGCAGAACCTGATGGATCAGTTCGGCCGCGTGGAGAAAGGCGCCTGCCTGGCGCTGAAGGCCATGGCGCTCTGGATCGCAGCCACGCCGCTCTACAACGGGTCGACGCTCAAGGGCGACACCCGCAACTATGCGTCGGTCTACCAGTCGTACGACCCCGCGCGTTGGGACGCCGCAGCCGCAGCCGCCAAGGCCGTGATGGATTTCGAGGCCGAGGGCCAGAAACGCTACTCGCTCTACCAGGGTTCGCCCAAAAGCCAGACGACCGACTCGGGCGGCACGGATCAGAGCAACGGCGCGGTTTACAGCCGCCTGTGGGAGCTGTTCCACCGCACGATGAACGACGCCAAGAAAGCCGAATGGATCTTCTTCCACCTCCACTGCAAGACCGTGGGTTACCACAACGACATGTACCCGCCTTCGGCGCAGGGACAGGCACGCGAGGTTCCCGTACAGGATCAGGTGGACGAATACGAGGTGATCGGCCCCGACGGCTACGGTTATCCGATCTATGCGCTCAAGCAGAACCACAAGGCGCTCTACGGCAGCCTGATCTCCGAGGAGGACATGGCCAAGGCCTATGACGACGGCAACCCTTATGTCAACCGCGACCCGCGTTTCTACCGCGACATCATCTACCACGGATCCATGTTCAAGGGCAAGTGGATCAACACGGCCACCGGTGCCGACGCCATCAACGCCGCCAACTCCACGTCGACGGGCTACTTCACCCGCAAATATTTCGACGGCTATTACACCAAGGGCATGTCGGGCAACTGGAACTTCGATGCGCCGCTGATCCGCCTGGCGACGATCTACCTGGTCTATGCCGAAGCGGTCACCCGCTCGAAGGGCGCCACCCCCGAGGTCTACAACCTGATGAACGAGCTGCGTGCCCGTTCGTTCATGGCCCCCATCCCGCCGGCCGCGCAGACCAACAAGGAGTTGCTGCTCGACTACATCCTGCGCGAACGCCGCGTAGAGCTCTACCACGAAAAGAGCCGCTTCTTCTCGACGCGGTTCTACCTCGAACCGACCAGCCCCGAAGAACTGGCCAAGGATGCCCAGTGGAGTTCGATCCAGGGGACGAACGACCAGAAGGCACAGTTGTATTTCGACAAATACGGCGCCTACCCCAAGACGCAGCACCGCATCTGCGGCATGCGCCCCGTGGAAGACCCCAACGGCAAGATATCGATATCCGGCAAGACCTACCGCATGGAACGCTTCTGGAAGGAGGACCGCGTATTCCTCGAGAAGCACTACCTCTTCCCGATCCCGACCGAAGAGTTGCAGCGGGCCAACATTCCGCAAAACCCCAACTGGTAATTGACAATCACCGACCCGACCGCCCGAACCGGCGGTCGGGTTGACAGTAAAACAAACTATGAAAAACGATTCAATCTTCACATGGTTCCGCCGGAAACTCCGCCTCCCGGCCGCAGCACTGGTAGCTGCGGCAATGATGGCTTGCGGCGGAGACGACAAAATGATCACCGAACTGCCCAAACCCGGCGGCGATGACGACGGGGGCAAAACGGAGATCACGCCCGACAAGGGCATCACCCTCTACGGGCTGGTAAGCGACAAGGAGGGCAACCCCCTCGAAGGGGTCGTCGTGAGCGACGGGTACAGCGTCGTGGCGAGCGATAAGAAGGGCGTCTACCAGATCGTGCGCGACCCCAACGCCAAGCACGTATTCATCTCCGTGCCTTCGGGGTACGAGATCCCGGCACAGGCGAACTTCGGCTCCTACCAGGGTGCCTACCAGGCGGCCAACTCCGTCACCGGCAGCAGTTCGAAACCCTACCGGGCAGACTTCACGCTTAGCAAGCTCGCCCAAAGCGACAAGCGGTTCCTGCTCTTCGGGCTGGGCGACCCGCAGCCCGACAACAACGACCATATACATCGGTTCCGCACGGAAACGGTACCCGACGTGAAGAAGATCGCCGCCAAGTACTCGATCCCGATGGTCGGCATCGCCCTTGGCGACATCCTGGGCAAGGGCGACGCCCAGACCTTCACCTCGATGAAACGCGCCTTCGGTGAAACGGGTGTCCCGTTCTTCACCACGATCGGCAACCACGACAAGAGTTCGGTGGACTATACGGGTGACACCTACCGCGACGTGCTCGGGCCGCGCTGGTACTCGTTCAACCGCGGCGACGTGCATTTCATAGCGATGGACAACGTCATCTTCACCGGCACGGACTACACGGGCGGCTTCACCGACGAGCAGGTGGCATGGCTGGAGAAAGACCTGAGCTTCGTCCCGACGGATAAAATGGTAATCCTCTACTACCACATCCCGCTGCGCGACAACACGGGCTACCTCAACCGCAAAAAGGTGCTCGACATGATCTCCAGGTATAAGAACCCCACCCTGATGTGCGCCCATACGCACTATTTCCAGCCTTACCACATGCGCTCGCACAAACTCTTCGAACGCATCCACGGCGGCACGTGCGGTTATTTCTGGCGTTCGACATGCGGCGGCGACGGCACGCCCAACGGCTTCATGGTCTACGAGATCGACGGCACCGAAATCATCGACACCTATTTCAAGGCCTCGCAGCGCGCCGACGACTACCAGATCCGGCTCTATCGCGGCAACGCCGAGTTCGCAGGCCCCTATGCGACCTACAAATACGATGTCGGGGCGGACGTAGTCGTAGCCAACGTCTTCACGTCCGGGATGGACGGCACGACCTGGAAAGTCGAACTGTCCGAAGACGGCGGCAAGACGTGGAGCGTTATGACGGAGATGTCGCAGAGCTACGGCGACCGCTGGATCCGCGGCTACCACATCGGGGTCGAGAAACATCCGGTGGAAAGCGGCACCAGCCCCTGCTACCACCAATACCAGTGCAAGCTGAAAAATCCCGAAGCGACCGGCATCGTGGTTCGTGCGACCGACAGTTTCAACCATGTCTACACACAGACGCATTTCAACGAAAGCAACGATTTCACCGAGGCCGAGGGTTATTGACCCTCCCGGCCGTATACATCGAGCGGGCTGCCCTTTTTGCGGGGCGGCCCGTTTCCGTCAGGCATACCATGAAACCCCGCGGAAATCATGGATGAAGCGAGCCGGCACCCCGAAGCACCGGCCGCCCAGACCGTTCCGCATTCGGTGCGCCGTATATGAAGTGCGCCGCGAAAACAGCAGGGTTCCTGTACCGCATGTTCAGGAAAAGATCCGAAGCCGAAGACGCCGCACAAAGACATAATTCCTTCCGTCCGTCTTTACAGACACGAATCATCAGCGGATGCGCTCCGTTTGCAAGCATTTTTGATTTGTAACACAAGATGCTAATACTTGCTGCCATGTGGTTTTCTGGTTTAACTCCCGGTTTAACTCGAAAGCTAAAAACAGCAGTAAACCACGAAAACAGCACATATGAAAAAAGCAGCTACATTGCTGTAACTGCTTGATTTTCATTAGTGGGAACATGCGGATTTGAACCGCAGACCTCCTGCTTGTCGAGCAGGCGCTCTAAACCAACTGAGCTATGCTCCCGGCACAAAAAAACCACTTGCATTACTGTAAGTGGCTGATTTTCAGTTGTGGGAGCTGAGGGATTCGAACCCCCGACCCTCTGCTTGTAAGGCAGACGCTCTGAACCAGCTGAGCTAAGCTCCCGTAGTGAATGGCTTGGGACTGCAAAGGTAATTCAAAATATATGAACTCCAAATTTTTCATCGAAATTTTTCATTCTTTTTATCACCTACCCTGCAGGCGTTTCTGAAAGAACCTTACGCAACCCTCGCGCATCTGCGCCTGAACAAGGACTTGAACCTAGGACCCCATGATTAACAGTCATGTGCTCTAACCAACTGAGCTATTCAGGCATTCGGAAATCGGTTTTTCAACCGTTTCGGAGTGCAAATATATAGCAAAATTTCATTCCCGCAAAATTATTGCACGATTTTTTCTCAAAAAATGTACCTTTGCATCATAGACACCAATCAGCACCATGACGGCACGACGACATATCCTCCTCACACTCTTGGCCCTTTGCGCTTTCGCAACGGCGGCGCAGGCACAACTGGTCTTTACCCCCGACACCTGGGATTTCGGCACGATCCGCGAAACCGACGGCCGCGTGAGCCATACGTTCACGGGCGAGAACCGCGGCAATACGCCCGTGGTGATCCTCGACGTGGTCACCACCTGCGGCTGCACGGTACCCCAATTCACCAAGCGTCCGATCCGCCCCGGCGAGAAAACCACCGTCAAGGTGACATTCGACCCGGCCAACCGCCCCGGCGCCTTCACCAAGGAACTGGGCGTCTACTCCTCCGAGCGGAAAAAGGTCGCCACGCTCACCATCCGGGGCAATGTCACGCCGCGCATGAAATCCACCGAGGAGCTCTACCCGGTCGATGCGGGCGGAGGGCTGCGGCTCTCCACGACCCTCAACGCCTTCTCCTACATCCGCCCCGGGCAACAGGTACAGTCCGCCATCGGCTATGCGAACACCTCGGGCAAAACCATCGGGCTCGAACTGCGCCCGCTGGAGTCGAGCGGGCTGCTGACGGTGACCGCCCCGCGCGAGATCGCACCGGGCGAACAGGGATCGATCAACGTTGCCTACCTCATCCCCGAGGCCGATCCCCGCTACGGCACGCTGCGCGACGCCCTCGAGGTGCGCGTCGACGGCCGCACCAACGGCACGGCGATCGTCACCCACGGTATCGGCATCGACCGGACGCCAACAGGCGCCGAAGGACAAAACGCCCCGAAAGCACAGATAATCGAAAATATTATTAAATTTGGCCCGGTAAAGCATGGTGCCCCCAGGCAGGAACGTACCTTTACGCTCTCGAATACGGGCAGTGCCGAACTGGTCGTGCGCGCCGTCGAAACCAACGGCAGGATCGCCACGACGCTCGTCCCCGGACAACGCATCCCGGCGGGCAGTTCCTTCACGGCAAGGGTGTCCGTCGACCCGGGCGAACAGGATTTCGGCGTGCTGACCGATTTCGTGATGATCGTCACCAACGACCCGCTGCGCCCGATGCGGCGGCTGAGGGTGACGGCCATCATCGAAGAATAACGACAAAATGCGGCTCCCGCCCGATGGCAGCGGCCGGAAAAAATATATTGATGTACCCGATACTTGAAAAAAGACTCCTCGCCGAGGGCATCTGGCTGATGCAAGTCCTCGCACCGCGCGTCGCACATTCGGCGCAACCCGGGCAGTTCGTCATCGTCCGCGTCGACGAGCACGGCGAACGCATCCCGCTCACGATCTCGGACTACGACCCCGCGCAGGGCAGCGTCACCATCGTGACGCAGGCCATCGGCGCCTCGACACGCAAAATATGCTCGCTGGATGCGGGCGATGCCTTCGCCGATTTCGCAGGCCCGCTGGGACACCCCTCGGAATTCGTAACGATGCAGCCCGGCGAGCTCCGCAGACGGCGCTACCTCTTCGTAGCGGGCGGCGTGGGCACCGCCCCGGTCTACCCCCAGGTCAAATGGCTCCGCGAGCACGGCGTCGCGGCCGATGTCATCATCGGCGCCAAGACCCGCGACATGCTCATCTATACCAACGCCATGCGTGCCGTAGCCGAAAACCTCTACATCGCCACCGACGACGGTTCGGAAGGGTTCAAGGGGCTCGTCACGCAGGTCGTCGAGGAGCTGGTCGAAAAACAGGGCCGGCATTACGACGAATGTGTCGCCATCGGGCCCATGGTCATGATGAAATTCGTGGCGCTCACCACAAAAAAATACGGGCTCAGGACAACCGTGTCGCTCAACGCGCTGATGGTCGACGGCACGGGCATGTGCGGCGCCTGCCGCGTGACGGTCGGCGGCAGGACGCGTTTCACCTGCGTCGAAGGCCCCGAGTTCGACGGCCACGAGGTCGATTTCGACGAAGCCATGCGCCGGCAGGGCATGTACCGCACGCAGGAACAGCGCGCCGCGGCCATCGAGGCCGAACGCGCCGCCGGGCACCAATGTAAAATAGGACTGGATAAATAGACACCGCCCGGGACGCACACCCCGGGAATCCCCAAAGCATACACGACAATGGCAAACAAGATACCGCGCGTCCCCGTGCGCGAACAAGACCCGCAAATCCGCGCGACCAACTTCGAGGAGGTCTGCTATGGTTACGACCTCGACGCGGCAAGGCTGGAAGCGTCGCGCTGCCTGCACTGCAGGAATCCCCGCTGTGTGGCTGCCTGCCCCGTCAGCATCCGCATCCCCGACTTCATCGGAGCCTTGCACACCGGGGAGTTGCAGCAGGCCGCCGACATCATCGCCGGCGACAGTTCGCTGCCCTCGATCTGCGGCCGCGTCTGCCCGCAGGAATCGCAGTGCGAAGGCTCTTGCATCCTGGGCATCAAAGGCGAACCGGTCGCCATCGGCAAACTCGAACGCTTCATCGGCGACTGGAAGCTCGAACACGGCGCCGCCGCGGCACAGACCGCACCCCGCAACGGGTACAAGGTCGCCGTCATCGGCAGCGGCCCGGCCGGGCTGGCCTGCGCGAGCGACCTTGCGAAACTGGGCTATGAAGTCAAGATCTTCGAGGCGCTGCACAAGGCGGGCGGCGTACTGGTCTACGGCATCCCCGAGTTCCGGCTGCCCAAGGAGCGCATCGTGGCACGCGAAATCGCCGAGGTCGAAAAACTGGGCGTAGAGATCGAGACCGACGTCATCGTCGGCCGCACCGTGACCATCGACTCGCTGCTGGACGAAGAGGGCTACGCCGCCGTGTTCATCGGCTCGGGTGCCGGGCTGCCTCGCTTCATGGGCATCCCGGGCGAGAACCTCAACGGCGTGGTTTCGGCCAACGAATTCCTCACACGCGCCAACCTGATGCACGCTTACGACCGGGACTACGACACCCCGATCTATGTCGGCAAACGGGTGGTGGTGGTCGGCGGAGGCAACGTGGCGATGGATGCCGTACGCACGGCCAAGCGGCTGGGCGCCGAGGCGACGATCGTATACCGCCGCAGCGAGAAGGAACTCCCGGCACGCGCCGAAGAGGTGCACCATGCCAAGGAGGAGGGCATCTGCTTCAGGATGCTCACCAACCCCACCGAGGTGCTCGGCGACGAGCGCGGCTGGGTGACCGGCATCCGGTGCGTGGAGATGGAGCTGGGCGAACCCGACGAAAGCGGCCGCCGTTCGCCCGTCGCAAAGGCCGGCTCGGAGTTCGGGATCGCCTGCGACGTAGTCATCATGGCACTGGGCACCTCGCCCAATCCACTGCTGGCCGCCACGACCGCAGGGCTCGAAACCAACCGGCGCGGCTGCATCACCGCCGACGAACACGGCGCCACATCACGCGAAGGGGTTTTCGCGGGCGGCGACGCCGTGACGGGAGCCGCCACGGTAATCCTGGCAATGGGTGCCGGCCGCACGGCGGCAAAGGCCATCGACGAATATATCCGGAAACGTTAAACCTTTAAAATAAACACATGGCGAGAAGACAAATTTGAGCGAAGCGTAGCGAATGGCACTGAAACAGTGTTCGTTACGCTTCGTTTTTGTGTGGTAAGGAAGCAACTGAAAGCCACTTTGAAGCCAAATGCGGCAGGAGTTCAGTTACCACCCCATTACTACCGTAACGGATGAAAGTTTTCGGTTAAACGCTTCTATTTCTGCGATTTGCGCAGGTTTGCATATCTGTTGGTAACTCACTGTAACTTAATTTTGTAACCAAAAAAAGTGTGAGTTATGCGAAGTACATTCAAAGTCTTATTCTACGTGAAGAAAGGCAGCGCAAAGCCCAACGGCAACCTGCCCCTGATGTGCCGTCTTACAGTAGACGGCGAGATTAAACAGTTCAGCTGCAAGCTGGACGTTCCCCCACGCTTGTGGGACGTGAAAAACAGCCGTGCCTCGGGCAAGAGCGTCGAGGCGCAGCGAATCAACCGTACCGTCGATAAAATCCGTGTGGACGTGAACCGCCGCTATCAGGAGCTTATGCAGACGGACGGGTATGTAACCGCCGCCAAGCTCAAAGACACCTATCTCGGTATCGGTGTCAAGCAGGAGACCTTGTTGAAGCTGTTTGAGCAGCACAACGCCGAGTTCGCCAAGAAAGTGGGGCACAGCAGGGCGCAGGGAACATACCAACGTTATGCGACCGTCTGCAAGCACATTCGGGAGTTCCTGCCTCATACCTACAAGCGTGAGGATATTCCTCTCAAGGAATTGAACCTCTCTTTCATCAACGATTTCGAGTATTTCCTACGCACGGAGAAGAAATGCCGTACCAATACCGTGTGGGGCTACATGATTGTGCTGAAACATATCATCTCGATAGCGAGGAATGACGGGCGGTTGCCGTTCAACCCCTTTGCCGGGTATATCAACTCTCCCGAAAGCGTGGATAGGGGCTACCTTACCCAAGCGGAGATACAGACGCTTATAGATACACCGATGAAGAACGGGCAGCATGAACTCGTAAGGGACTTGTTCGTCTTTTCGGTGTTCACGGGGCTGGCGTACTCCGATGTGAGGAACCTCACCGCCGACTGCCTGCAAACCTTCTTCGACGGTAATCTATGGATTATTACCCGGCGGAAGAAGACGAACACGGAATCGAACATCCGTCTGTTGGACGTTCCGCAAAGGATAATAGAGAAATACAAGGGAATGACACGGGACGGTCATGTTTTCCCCATGCCGAGCAATACCACCTGCAACAAGATACTAAAAGAGATAGGCAGGCAGTGCGGTTTCAAGGTGCGCTTGACCTATCATGTTGCGAGGCATACGAACGCCACGACCGTGCTTTTATCCAACGGTGTACCCATTGAAACCGTGAGCCGACTGTTGGGGCACACGAACATCAAGACCACGCAGATATACGCCAAAATCACCGCCCAAAAGATAAGCCGGGACATGGAAGCCTTGTCGCACAAGTTGGAGGATATGGAGAAGAACATCTGCCGTGCCATTTAATAACGACCTTAAAAGCGAATACCGATGAAAGAAAAAAGAAATACCATCACGATGGACGAACACGGCAATATCATCATGCCGACCGATACAGCCAATGTGTGGATGTCCGAGCCGGAACTTGTCGGGCTGTTCGGGGTAATTGCCCCGACAGTCCGTGCAGGAATCAGAGCTGTTTACAAAAGCGGAGTTCTGAAAGAGTACGACACGAAGCGTTGTCTGCGTTTGGAGAACGGTTACGGGCTGGACGTTTACAGTTTTGAAATGCTTGTCGCACTCGCATTCCGTATCGTCTCATGCGGTGCGGAGAGGCTGCGCAATGCCTTGTTAAAGAGGATGTACCGGCAAAAAGAGAAAATATGTCTGTTCCTGCCATCATTCGGGGGTGCGTATTGCTGTTAGTACGTACCCATACACGAAACATGTGCGACTGTTTCCGTCGGAAGATACACCGTTATTCTGATGAAATGATGAATACATATAGTAAATATATGATTATAAGATATATATGTGTTCATCAAATTCTCATCAACGGATATTTGTCGATGAACGGAAAGTATGCCTTACCGTGTCGTTTCTCTTTTGGCGAGTATTCTGATGAGAAGTTGATGAGCATACATACCGCTAATATACAGATGTTTATATGCCGTTTCATCAAATTATCGGATTTTCATCCGTCATCAACCCGGCTGGGAAATGGGATAGGGAGAGTTCCCATTTGCTGCAACTGGAGCAGCCATTTCCGTTTTCAGAGGCAAAGGTAGCATGGGGCTTTACGTCGGCTTCAAGGTCAGGCGGCTGCGCCGTCATGGGAACAATCTCCACCCTCATGCTTCGGGTAGTATTCTTCCCATGAACCTTGCATCCGACAGCCCCACGCAAAAGAGCCTCCGTAAACGGAAACGACCGCCCCGGCAACCGACGACGAAAGGAAAAAACAACAAGGGGAGTTTGTGACGGCTGCAATGCTGACGGACTACCGACACTCTGTTCACATTGTCATGTATGCAAAGTTGGTAAACAAGGCGGGCAAAGCAAAGCAGGCAGGGACGGACGGCGCACGGGTATTTACAGACAGGAAATACCGTAGCTTATTAGGGAATTTTCCGAGCCGCATTGCAGGCAACGCTGAAAATTCCCCAATAAGGCAAGGGGAAAGCCCCTCTGCACACCCCATCGGGAACGGCTTTTTGCCGTCCCCGAAGATACGAAGAATCATTGTTTCATAAGCTAAAAAAGAAAGGAATTTTATATGGGATTTGTAGTCTTACACATGGAAAAGGCGCACGGTTCCGACAGCGGAACGACCGCCCACATCGAGCGTTCAATCATACCGAGGAACGCCGACCCCACACGCACACACCTCAATCGGAAACTCATCGAGTATCCCGACGGTGTGAAAGACCGTTCGGCGGCTATCCAAAGGAGGCTGGAAGAAGCCGGGCTGACACGCAAAGTCGGCAGCAACCAAGTCAGGGCAATCCGCATCAACGTGTCGGCAACGCCCGAGGACATGGAGCGCATCCAACGGGAGGGACGGCTGGACGAGTGGTGCGCTGACAACTTGAAATACTTCGCCGACACGTTCGGAAAAGAGAACATCGTGGCGGCTCACCTGCACATGGACGAGAAAACGCCACACATGCACGTCACGCTCGTCCCGATAGTCAAGGGGGAGCGCAAGCGCAGGAAACGGGAGGAGCAGGCGAAGAAACGCTACCGCAAGAAACCTGCCGACAGCGTGAGGCTGTGTGCAGATGACATCATGAGCCGTCTGAAACTGAAATCCTATCAGGACAGCTATGCCGCAGCGATGGTAAAATACGGGCTGCAAAGGGGAATTGACGGTTCGGAAGCGAGGCACGTTTCCACGCAGCAGTACTACCGTGACATAAAGCGTCAGACAGAGGAACTGAAAGCGGAGGTGATGGATTTGCAGGAGCGGAAAGATACGGCACGAGAGGAACTTGCACGGGCGAAAAAGGAGATACAGACCGAGCGGTTGAAAGGGGCGGCGACGACCGCAGCCGCCAACATCGCCGAGAGTGTCGGCTCTCTTTTCGGGAGTAACAAGGTCAAGACACTGGAGAGGGAGAACACAGCTCTACAAAACCGCATCATTGAACTTGAAGAAGAAGCCCGACAACGGGAACGACAACAAGCCAAACAGATGCAGGAAATGAAAAGCACATA
>OLYA01000274.1_pt1 | contig 33845 bp, 30 predicted proteins | sample 1674361 | NCBI WGS metagenome assembly OLYA01 (sample SAMEA103958165, study PRJEB25191) | human gut metagenome | biome: human-associated habitat [ENVO:00009003]; feature: intestine environment [ENVO:2100002]; material: feces | place: Germany | collected 2013/2015
GAGGCTTCGGAAGTCATTCTTTTGCCTCAGCGCTTGGCGCTCAAGTATAATACCATACCCCCGGAGAAATGTCAACACTTTTTTGCAAGTTTTTTCAAGTTTTTCCTGTAAAACTGAAATTGTCTTCATTCAACGCCCGCCGCACGGGTGTTCTTCTTTCCGCGCAAAAAGGCCGCCCATGCAGCTGCACAGACGGCCTTCCTTATTTATAGAATGAAACTCAGCGGATCTCGATGCCGAGCTTGAACTTCAGGTTACCCAGCACCTTCTTGACGGCACGCTCGACCTGCTCAGCAGAAACTTCTGCGTTGGGGTCGGCCAGCGTCAGGGAGAAGGCCATGCTCTTCTTGCCCTCACCAAGGTTTGCGCCGCGATAGATATCGAACAGCTTGACGTCGGTGATGAGCGGGCTTGCCTTCTTGATGGTATCCTCGATCTCGCCGCAGGTGACCTTTTCCTCGCAGACGAGGGCCAGATCGCGCTTGACGGATGCGTAGGGGCTGAGCGGCTGATAGCGGAGTTCGCCGTCCACACAGCTCATCAGGGCTTCGTAGTCCAGTTCGCCCAGATAGATGTTCTGGCTGTCCTTCTGATCCTTTGCGATCTCCAGCTCACCGTTGATCTCATTGGAGAGCTTGCCGAAGACACCCAGACGCTTGCCCTCGCAGTAGACTGCGGCGCTGATGCCGGGGTGGAGCCAAGGCGTCGTCTCGCGCTCGTAGGTAAAGTGGAGACCGAAACCGGCAGCCAGTGCCTCCATGGCACCCTTGACGGTGAAGAAGTCCTCGCCGGGGCCGAAAGCGCCGATGCAAAGGGTCTGGCGCTCATGGGGATGCTCGTTGATGGGCAGTTCCTTGGCCAGATAGACCGGTGCCATCTCGAACAGGCGGCCCTCGGCGTTGCCCTTCTTGAGGTTGTCCACGATGACGTTCAGCACGGACGGGGTCAGCAGGGTGCGCATGATGGACAGGTTCTCGCTGATGGGGTTCAGGATGCGGATGGCCTTGCGGGCGGCATCATCGGCGGGGATGTGGAGCATATCCAGCTCAGCGGCAGAGTAGAACGCCAGCGTGGAAGCCTCATAGAAGCCCTGCGCAGCCAGCAGACGCTTGGTCTTGAGCTGCTGCTTCTGGTCGTAGTTCAGGCCGCCGTTGGTGACGGAGGCAGTGTTCAGGAAGGTGGGCACGATGTGGTCGTAGCCGTACTCACGGATGACTTCCTCAGCCAGATCGGGGAAGCCCTCCACGTCCTCACGATACAGAGGTGCGGACACATCCCAGCTGCCGTCGGCCTGAACGTCCACGGTGAATTCCAGACGCTTGAGGATGTCGATCATGGTCTGATCGGGCACGGTGATGCCCAGCACGCCGCAGATCTTGGCCGGGGTGGTGACGATGTGCTTGCGCTCCAGCGGGCGGCCATCGGTCAGGTCATACTCCAGCGTGGTGATATCGCCGCAGTCCAGCTCCTGAATCAGGTGCAGAGCGCGGGCAAGGCCCAGTTCGGGAGAGTGGCGGTCCACACCCTTTTCATAGCGGGCGGAGGAGTCGCTGTTCTGACCCAGTGCGCGGCTGGTCTTACGGACGCTGTCGCGGGCGAAGGTTGCGCACTCGAACAGAAGGCTGGTGGTGTTGTCGTCCATGCCGGAGTTGGCACCGCCCATGATGCCGGCCAGAGCCACCGGCTTCTCGGCATCACAGATAACGAGGTTGTTGGGGTTCAGGGTGAACTCCTTCTCGTCGAGGGTGGTGATCTTCTCGCCCTCGTAGGCGCGGCGGACGTCGATGGTGCGGCCCGCGACCTTGTTCAGGTCAAAGGCGTGCATGGGCTGGCCCATCTCCAGCAGGGTGTGGTTGGTGATATCCACCACGTTGCTGATGGAGCGCAGACCGCACAGAGCCAGATGGCGCCTCATCCAGCGGGGAGATTCGCCCATGCGGATGTTGCGGACGTAGTGCGCCATATAGCGGGGGCAGAGGTCCGGGGCTTCCACCTTGACGGTAATGGGCTCGTCGGCGTCGCAGACGGCCTTGTAATCCATGGCGGGCATGTGCAGGGGCTTGCCGAGGATGGCAGAGACCTCGCGGGCGATGCCCAGAACGGACTGGCAGTCCGGGCGGTTGGCGGTGATGGAGATATCGAAGATATAGTCATCCAGACCGACCACGGGGGCGATATCGGTGCCGGGCACGCTGTCTTCGGGCAGGATGAGCAGACCATAGACCTCGGAACCGGGGAAAAGATCCTCGTTCAGGCCCAGTTCCTCGCCGGAGCAGAGCATACCGTTGGACTCCACGCCCTGCATCTTGCGGGCCTTGATCTTGATGCCGCCGGGCAGAGTGGAGCCATCCAGAGCGGCGGGCACGCAGTCGCCCACCTTCATATTGGCGGCACCGGTGCTGATGCGGATCTCGTGGCCGTAGTCGCCGCAGTCCACCACACACTTGGTCAGGTGGGTGCCCTCCTGCTTCTCCATCTCCACGATCTTACCGACGACCACCTTGCTGATGCCCGCATCCAGCGGGATCAATTCCTCGACCTCAAAACCGCAGGAGAAGAGCTTTTCCTCCAATTCCTGTGCAGTCACGTCGATATCAACCAATTCTTTTAACCAACTGAAAGGTACTTTCATTGTCTCGTCTCTCCCCTCTTATTCATGGAACTGCTTGAGGAACTCCAGATTGTTCTCGAACATCAGGCCGATGTTGTTGATGCCATACTTGAGCATGGCGATGCGCTCGATGCCGATGCCGAAAGCGAAACCGGAATACTGGTCCGGGTCGATGTTGCAGTTCTCCAGCACCTTGCGGTTGACGACACCGCCGCCGAGGACCTCGATCCAGCCGGTGTGCTTGCACAGGGGGCAGCCCTTGCCGTGGCACTCGAAGCAGCTGACATCCACTTCGACGCTGGGCTCGGTGAACGGGAAGTAGGACGGACGCAGACGGGTGCGGGTGTCGGCACCGAACAGCTTCTGGACGAAGGTGTTCAGCGCGCCCTGCAGATCGCCCAGCGTGATGCCCTTATCCACGACCAGACCTTCCATCTGGTGAAACATCGGGCTGTGGGTCGCGTCGGAGTCGGAACGGAAGACACGGCCGGGGATGAGCACCTTGATGGGCGGCTTCTGGGAATCCATGGTGCGGATCTGGCCGCCGGAAGTCTGGGTGCGGAGCAGGAACTCGTCGGACAGGTAGAAGGTATCCTGCATATCGCGGGCGGGGTGATCCTTCGGCACGTTCAGGCGGGTGAAGTTGTGGTCGTCGTCCTCGATCTCCGGGGCATCGGCCACAGCAAAGCCCATGCCGGAGAAGACATCGATGATCTGGTTGGTGACCAGCGTCAGCGGGTGCAGACCACCCACCGCACGGGTCTTGGCGGGCAGGGTGATGTCCACGGTCTCGGCGGCGTTGCGGGCAGCAAGCTCCGCTTCCTTCACCTTGGCGGCAGCGGCATCATAGTCCGCCTGCACCTTCTGCTTTAATTCGTTGATGATCTTGCCCATGGCGGGGCGCTCTTCCGGCGCGACGGAACGCAGATTCTTCATCAGCGCGGGAATCTTGCCGTTTTTGCTCAGATATTCCTGCCAGAACGAGGCCAGTGTCTCCTTGGAAGAGACCTGACCGAGGCTCTCTTCGGCCTGTTTGGCCAGCTCGTCGATCATTGCTTGCATGGAAATTCTCTCCTTCTCGGTTTTCTTCTTGTTCAGCGGGTAACAAAAAAGCTCCGTCCCGCCCTGCCTTTCGGCAAAGGGGACGAAGCTGTAACATTTACTCCGCGGTACCACCCGGTTTCCGCTCCCTCAAAGGAGCGGCGCTCAAACGCCGTAACGGGGCGTGCCGTCCCGCACTAAAAGGCTTTCGGAAAAGCCGTTCACGCGGGCCGCTCAGGAGCGAACTTCCACACAGGCCCCACTTGGGCACCCTTTCAGCCGGTGAAGCGCCTCTCTTTGCCGGACGCCTTGTGTGTACTTTCTCCGTCGCTGCGTTTTTGCAGATTCAGGTTTCAATAACCAAGAGTCATCTTACCACATTTTCACCTCGTTTGCAAGCGTGGGAAAGGATTTTGTAACTTTTCCCCGGTTTTGCTTGTGTTTTGTGCCGGAGTGTGATATGCTGAACGCAACGCTTTACAGAAAGGAGGGTGCACCAAGATGCGTTGGAACGGCTGCGTTTTCTTCAAAAAAGGAAACCCTTAAGCTTTTCCGGCTCGAAGTGCGCCCATTTTTAGGCCGACAAGGCCCTCTCAGTCTGTTTCGCAGACAGTTCTCCCAAAGGGAGAGCTTCCGAGGGATCTTTTTTGTAATGCGTGGAGCATGATGATTTGCGCCGCGTAGCTTTGCTATGGGGCGTTTTTATTTTGCCTGAAAATGGGCACACAGTTCTATCCATTGTAATAGAAAGGGTGCTCCCCATGAATCAGAATCTCAACTTGAAACAGCAGCTTCGCTGCATTTACACCTCCGACTTTTTCTCCGGTCTGCGCATCACCGACGCCGTATGGGTGGCGCTTTTGGCGGCGCGGGGCTTTTCGCTGTGGGAGATCGGCCTAGCCGAAAGCGTGTATCACATCGTCAGCCTCTTCTGCGAAGTGCCCAGCGGCATGGCGGCAGACCTGCTGGGCCGCCGGAAGACCCTCCTGTCCGGCGGAGTCTTGACCGTGACCTGCAATCTGTTGATGGCTTTTGCGCCGAACCTGTTCACCATCTGCCTTGCCATGGGGCTGAACGCGCTGGCTATGACCATGTTTTCCGGCACCTTCACAGCCCTTGTCTACGACAGCCTGAAGACCGAGGGCCGCGAGGACGAGTACATCCAAGTCTCCGCCAACAGTTCCCAGATTTCCATGCTGGCCAACGCCATAGGTTCGCTGGCCAGCCTTTTGAAGCGCTTCCTCGGCTTTGCGGGCTTTTACCTGCTGAGCGCTGCGTTCGAGGGCGTTTCCACCGCCGCCCTTGCGCTGATGGAGGAGCCCATCGTCACCAAGGCACAGGCCAGCCGGGGAAGGCAGACCCTCCGCGCGCTGCCCGGCCAGTTCACCAAACTGGCGCGCAACAGCCTGAGCATCCTGCGCACCACGCCGCTGGCGGCCAAGCTCATCGTCTCCAGCGCCGTCGTCTCGGTGCCCAGCTACCTGACCAAAATGTTCTTGCAGCAGCGGCTCATTGAGCTGGGCTGGCCCACAGAGCTCCTCTTTCTTCCCCTGCTGCTGGGCGGTGCTGCCTGTGTGCTGGGCGCTGAAGTGGGCCGCCGGGTCCGGTTCCGCTCCATGCGGCGGTTTTACTCCGTCTGCGCCCTGCTCTGCGGCGTCGGCACGCTGCTGGTGGGCCTTGCCCCCGCGTGGGGCGGTCTGTTCGGCATGATGCTGGTGCAGGGCGCACTGGAAGTGTACCTTTTGCATGAAAGCCAGAAGCTGAACGACGCCATTCCCAGCGACCAGCGGGCCACCCTCATCAGCGTGGACAGCATGGCCTACAGTCTGCTCATGATCCCCGCCAGCCCCCTCGTGGGTGCGCTGGGAGATGCCTTCGGTCAGGCCGGGGCGGGCCTTGCGGCGCTGGGTGCCGCGATCCTCGCCAGCGGCCTTGCCGCCGGGCTTTTCGCATCGAACAAACGGTAATTTTTTTCTCTCTGGACCGCGCAAAAAAGGGACCGCTGCAAACAGCTCTCTCCGGCATCGCGTAAGCGATGACGAAAGGAGTTTTGCAACAGTCCCTTTGCTTTTACGATTTGGAGACCGGGAAGCCGCCGTTTAGGCTGCGCCGCCCATCATCACGAGGATGATAACACCTGCGACGACCACGAGGACCACAACGCCCAGCGCAGCCTGCATCTGCTGCTGAGACTGGTACTGGCGGGCTGCATCGCCGACGTAGCAGGTGCACTCGGCGTACTTACCGTCGGGAGAGGAAACGATGATCTTGGTCTCGCCGTTGCCCACAGCGGTGACGTAGCCGGACTCGCTGACGATGGCGACGGCGGGGTTCATGCTGACCCAAGTGCGGGCCATGCCCTCACCACCTGCGGCGGCGATGGTCGCGCTCAACTGCTGGACGGAGCCGACGTCCGGCATCAGCAGAACGGTCTGGCTCACAGAGACATCGCCCACGCTGTTGCTGACGGTGACGCGGCAGCTTGCGGACTCGCCGTTGGAGGTGCGGGCGGTAACGGTAGCGGTGCCCACGCCCTGTGCAGTGACCATGCCGCCGTCGGAAACGGTGACGACATTGGTGTTGCTGCTGCTCCAGCGCTCATAGCTGGAACCGTAGTAGGAATCCTGCAGGTTCAGCTGGCTGGTGGGGTGTGCATTATCGTAGGTGATATTCAGGGACAGGTAGGAGTGGTCCAGCTCTGCGGTGGCGCGCTCCACGGTCACGCGGCAGGTAGCGGACTCGCCCTTGTTGGTGGTGGCGGTGATGGTGGCGTAGCCCACGCCGCGTGCGGTCACGGTGCCATAGCTGTCCACCGAGGCCACCGAGCCGTTGGAGCTGGTCCAGCGCACGCTGGAATACTCCTCATCGGTGCGGCGCACGCTCAGGGAAGAGGACGGGTTCTGGTTGCCGCTGCGCACGGTCAGGGTCATGGAGCTCTGGCTCAGGTGCATTCCGGTGAAGAGGGCGTTCTCGTCCTCCACGGATTCCGCAGCCACAGCGGGGTCAGCCGGGGCAGCCTCCGCCTCCGGGCCCTCCGCGTAAGCCGCCGGGGCGCACAGGAGCACCATGCTGAGCGCTGCCGCAGCAACGCCGTATTTCAGTACATTTTTCAGTTTCATCGTTGATTCTTCCTTTCTTTTTTTGTAAAACAATCCTCAAAAAAAGTCCGTTCGGCTGCCGCACCTCCCTTACAGCGTAACGTCCACAGAGGCCATCTGCTGACCGCTGGCGCTATAAAAGCGGATGGTGTAGTCACCCGGAGGCCCTTGGCGGCTGGCCGTCCACGTATAGGTGCCGGACGCCCAGTTGCCGATGGTACCCGCCGAATACTGCAAGGACGTGTTGGCCTTGTAGACCAGCACCGCCTTGACGGCCACTGCCGAACTGCTGTTGATCGTAATGCTCACCGAGCCTCCGCCCACGGACGCAGCCGACATGCTCCAGTTTTCCGCGACCGGAGCCGGGGTGGGAGCCGGGGTGGGTTGCGGAGACGGAGCGGGAGACGGGGACGGCGAGGGCGAAGGCGACGGAGAGGGAGACGGCGTCGGATCGACCTTTTTCGGTTTTGAACTCGGCGTCGAATCCGAGTCGGCATCTTTCTCGAAGATGGCCGAAACATCCACATCGTGCATGGATTCTCCGTCATTGTCTGTACGGGTCGCATCCGTCACGCCGTCACTCCATTCGACGAAGTGGTAGCCATGATCTGCATCGGCTTTTATGGTAATGGGGTCATCGTTTTCCGAAACGGTATAAGAAATGCCGCTCTTCCGACTGCCATCATCCACCACCAACACGCCGCCTTCACCGCTGACATGGTAGAACAGGGTATACGTCACTTCTTCGGACGCGCTGTCCTCGACGAAAATCGCGTACAGGGTACCGGTCTTTTCGCCGGGCTTGTCGGTGCGCTCGGCGCGGGTGTAGCCGTCGCTCCAGCGGTCAAACTTGTACCCCTTATCCGGAACGGCTGTGACCTGAAGCAGCTCGTCGTCATCCTCAAACTTGATGGAATCCGCGCCGCTCTCCTCGCTGGTCTTCAGCGTGCCGCCCTTGCCCTTGACCGCGTAGGTCAGGGTCTTGGCCGCTGCGCTCACCGAGGAGACCGGGGCGGGCGCGGGCTTCGGGCGGGAAAGCATCACGCCGCCGCCGATGGCCGCAGCCGCCACCACCGCCGCGATGGCGATATACTGCTTGGGCAGATGCTTTTTCTTGTTGACGAGGAGGGTCTCCTTATCGCCATAGACGGTCTTGCCTTCTGGGTAAGCTTCGCCCTGCGTGCCGGTGTCCTGCGCTCCCCCGCCTTGGGGGCCGTTGTCGGTGCCGCCCCAGATGGTGCCGCCGGGCGCGGTGTCCCCGCCTTGGGTGCCGCTGTCCTCTTCATAATGGGGCGGTGTGTCTATGATGGGCGGCATGGTGTAGTCACCCGGACGCAGGGACAGCGAACCGGCATCCGAATCGTCGGGGTCAATGGGCTTTGCGTCCTCCACCCCCTCGTACACGATGAAGGGGATGCAGTCCTTCAATGCCTGACGGAACTCGGCGGCGGTCTGGTAGCGCTCCTTGGCGTCAAAGGCGATGGACTTCATGACCACAGCTTTGAGCTGCTCACTGCCGTTCATCGGCGGCTGGGGCATAGCCCCGCTCATCCGCTGTTCCAGCGCGTTGGTGCGGTCGTCCGGCCGCAGGTTGCCGAAGGGCAGGAACGGCAGACGGTTCTTGTTCAGGAAGCGGTAGAGCATAGTGCCCAGCGAGTACAGGTCAACGGTCTGGCCGTAGGGCCGGCAGAGGTAGACCTCCGGGGCCATGTAATCGTAGGTACCCTTCTTGGACATGCCGGACATGGTTTTTTCCACGGTGCGGGCGATGCCGAAATCGCCCAGCTTGAAGTCGCCGCGGTCGTTCACGAAGATGTTATCCGGCTTGATATCGCGGTGGATGATCTTCTTTTCCTCGCAGATCTCCAGCGCGTTGCAGATATCCATGCCCAGCTGGATGACCTGCTTTTCGCTCATGGTGTGGGTGGTGCAGTAGTCGGGCAGGGAGGTCAGCAGCTCCATTCGGATCAGGATATCCCACGCGATCTCGTCCGGGTGCTCGATGACCATGTGATCCTCGTAGGAGACGATGTTCGTGAAGCCCTTGATCTCGTCCATGATGGCGAATTCGTCGGTCAGGTTCTCCACGAAGCTGCGGAAGTAGGTGGTCGCCCCTTCCCGGTCCATGCCCTCGCTATAGGCCCGTTTCAGGTCGGAGGGGTCCTGCGGGATGCGCACGACCTTCAGCGCCGCCTTATACACCTTGCCGTATTCCGTGTGCTGGATCTCATACACCTTGCCGAAGCTGCCTGCGCCGATCTGCCGGACGCATTTCCAGCCCGGCAATGTATTCAGTTCTGCCATGGTTATGCCCGCACCTCCTCGACTTCAACCAGAATGATCGTGATGTTATCCCGGCCGCCGCGTTCCAGTGCCGCATCCATCAGCGCTTCCACGCCCTGCTGGACGGTGGCGCTGTTTTTGAGGATGCTGCAGAGGGTGAGGTTGTCCAGCATATCGGTCAGGCCGTCGCTGCACAGCAGATACCGGTCGCCCTGCTGCAATTTTTCCTTTGCATAGGAGGGTTCGATCATCATCTCTTCCGGATCCAGCCCGATATACTGGGTCAGCCGCGGCTTACGCCCCACAACGCCGTGGTCCCGCAGGAACTTGGCATCGTTGTGGTCGGTGGAAAGCTGGAACAGCGCGCTCTTGTGGAACCGGTAGGCCCGGCTGTCACCCACATTGCCGCAGTATACCTCGTCCTCGCTGAAACAGAGCATCACGCCCGTGGTGCCCACCCGGCCGGGGACCTTCCGCGCCTCGGCGGCAACGGCGTCGTTCATTGCAGCGGACGCCTCGGCCAGAAACTGCTGCGGCGGGGCCACATACTCCCGCAGCCAGCGGCACTTATCCTTGAAGGTCTCTGCCGCCACAAAGGACGCCACTTCGCCGTTTTCCTCGCCGCCCATACCGTCGAACACACCAAAGGCCGCAAAGGGGCTGGTGGAAACGTCCTGCAAAAGGGGCTTATCGAGGCTGGTGTGGTCCAGCGGCATCGTTCGGCCGTCAAAATAAAAATTGTCCTCGTTGTTGCCGCGCACCCGGCCCATATTGCACAGGCACGCGGCGGATAATCTGCATTCCATGAAAATCCTCCGCCTGAACGACTCAGGCTGTCTTCTTATTTCTTCTCCGCATCTACTTCCTTCATGATCTGCTCCAGATCCTGACGGAAGACCTGATACTCCGCGTTCATATAACCGAGGTACTCCACCTTCACCACATCGTCATGGTTGAACAGGTAGATCTGCTTTTCGGTCAGGTAACCTTCCGGGTACAGGACTGCAATGTAATCGTAACGCTTGCCGTCGTTCTCCGGCAGGACACCGATGATCATCATTGATTTGTTGGCATCCTTGACCGTAACGACCGTGCCGATGGGGAACAGATTTCCGACGTTCATAATCTTAACTCCTTATTTCTCAGTTATTTCCGGTTTGCAGCTGATCGGCCTTGTAGGCGTCGCCCAGCGTCTTATAATTTTCTTTTTCAAACAGCGAGGCCGCACCCTTGACGTCCTTATAGGCTTTTGCCGCCGTGCTGTCCTTGCCAAAGATTTTCTCCACGAAGGAGGCACCATAATTGGTATCGGGGTTGATGGCCTTTGCGATGGGCTCAGCAATAGCATCGGCGAGCTTCTTGGTCGTCTTGCCTGCCGTCGTGATGATGCCGAAACATTTGGAGACATCGTTCACGTTTTCCATGCTCATGTTCAGCAAGCTCAACTGTGCGCCCAGATGGCTCAGCGGGATATTGCCCTTCACCACATCGCCCGCAAGGCCCCAGAGGTTCGAAGCACCCTCTTTGAGTTCCTTGCCGGTGCCCTTGATGGCCTTCCAGAGGTCGGGGGCCTGTTTGACCTTGCCCACCAGCGCCGAGATGGACGCAATGGTCGCGGTCAGTGAACCGACATTGTAGGCAATGCTGCCCGCCGTCTCGCCCAGAACCTTCTGATCCAGCGATTTCAGGACATTGACGTTGCCCACCTGTTCTTTATCGCCGAACCAGCAGTTGTAGATATCCGAAAAGCTGCTGGTCAAGGTATTGACCGAATGCGCAGTGACCAGCACCGCCGCCGGGGCCGCCAGACCGGCACTGCCGCCCGTAACGCCCCACGCTGCCGCTGCCGAAACAACTGCACCAATACCGGAAGCCACAGCCCCTGCCGTCTTGACGATCTTCCACGAAACGCCCTTGTTCTTATAGTCATTGACGACTGTAGAGACCGCACCCTTGGTCCAGTCCACAGCCTCTGCCACACCGGTGGAGATTATCTCCTTGCCAGTGTTGACTTTTTCCTTGATCTTGTCCCACCAAGAAGCCTTGGTATCGCCAGTAGATTCCTCGCCGCGGAAACCGCCGCCGCTGCTGCCGGGGGCCGTTTCGCCCTCTTTGATCCGGCCGCCACGGAAGCCGCCGCCATCACTGCCACCGGCGCTGGAACCGCCATCCGAAGCAGCGCTCTCATTCAGCCCATTGGCCAGCGTATTATCGATGGTCTCGAAGCTTTCGGCGCTCTTGGTGGCGGCGGTGGAGCCCCACTGGAGCGCTTCAAGGATGCTGGAGCAGCTTTTCTGGGTGGAACTGATCTTGCCCACGAAGTTGTGGGAGAGGTTCTCGCTCCACGCATCGTTCGTCCGGTTCAGCACGCTGTTCAGGTTGGAGAACAGGCTCTCGTACTCCGCCCGGAGCGAGTTCAACTCCGCCGCCTGAGTCCGCAGCTCAGCGGGCGTGATCTGAATTTGTTTCATTCTCTATCCTCACTCCATTCGGTTACAGATCCATGTCGCTGAGCTTGGTCTGACTCATATGGCTCACCGACACCCTCGACGAAACGATCTTCCCGATCACACCTATGCGCGGAGCCATATGGGGGCAGGTCGTTTTCCATTTGATAGTTTCGAACGCTTTTTTTGCAGCCGCCGCAATGGACGCGATACTGCCCACCCGGATGCCGTTGACCCGTGCAATAGCCTCGTCCACCGAAGCGAACCAGTTGGAGATATCGTTCTCCGTGGTGCAGAAATCGTCGGCCACGGCGCGGGTGGCGGTCAGGAAGCTTTCGCTCTCCTGCTGGACCCGCTGCATCTGCTGGCGGTTTTCTAGGATGTGCTCGTTGATCGTGTTGCGCTCGGCGCAGCCCCAGCTGCTGTGGGTGGTCACCCGCTGAAGGCACGCCATGGCTTCGTCGATCTGGTTGTTCGCGCTTTCCAACTGGGCCAAAAGACTTTTCAGTTGTTCGGTATCCAAATTGATCATTTCTTCACCCCATTAACTGTTGCGGATGCGGGTCGCACCGTCGTGATCGACACCTTCGAACCGCGCCGCCGCCCGCTGCATGTAGTCCCGGAAGGTCTCCAGCACCTTGACCATGGCCTGTGTCTTCTGTTTGTGCTGGCGCATGGTCGCCAGATACTGCTCGCTGGCGTTGCCGGTCCAGCTTCCCTCGATCTGGTTCAGCAGCTGATCCAACCGGCTGTTCAGGGATTCCAGTGCCTGAATCTGCCGGGTCACCTGATTGGCATTGTCCCGCAGGGTGTCCACATTGACTTTGATCTTTGCCATCTCACACTCCCCCTTCTCTTACCGCGAACTCTCGAAGATCTGCTTCCATTTCTGGTCCAGCAGCCAGTAGCGGCGGACGACGCGCTGGGTGTAGTTCTGGGTATCTTCGAGGTTGCTGATAAGATTCAGGATCTGGCGGCGGAGCTGCTCAGCCCGTTCACCGATGGCCGCAGCCGTCTCCCCCTGAAAACTGTTGGACTCGTTCTGCACCGCCTGCAGCGCATTCGCCGCCCGGCGCAGGATCTGCTCCGCCTGCCGCTCCTGCCGGATATCGGCCTGCGCGGCAGCTTCGTCGATCATGACTTTACCATTCATATCACGGTATGCCATCCGTTTTCCCCTCCTTGCAGCAGATTCCACGCCTCCTGCCGGAATTCCTCCGGCGGCACGGGGCGGTTTTTCTCATTTTCGGTCTGCTCATACCAGCAGCCGTTCACCATCATGTACAGGATCACAAGCGGCTCGCCGTCCGCGTCCAGATTTTTCAGCAGCAGCACCTCCGAGATCTGGTCGGTGATCTCCGCATCGCTCAGCTCGGTGCCCGCGCCGCTGCCCGGCCGCAGAAGCGGCTGCAGCTTTGCCTCGACCCGCTCCATGTCGGAGGTGAAGCGGACGGTCTCGCCGTTCCACTCCGCTGCCAGCCAGCGGGGGCCGTCCTCGGTCATTTCCCGGTGGAACATCCAATGGATGTTATCATGGGTCGAAGTATTTTCCAGCATCAGCTCGGACTCGTAGTCCCCGAAAAAGAGCGGGTGCAGAAAGGCCGCAGCCTCCGGGCGGACCGTAAGCTCGCCCAGCAGGTTTTCTTCCACCGCGCCGCACTTTTCCAGCGCGTCTTCGCATTCCTGCTCAATCACGGCGCGGCGCTGGCTGATCTCCGGCATGGCCGCAATGTAGCTGTAATTCAGATGATCGCCGTTCAGTCGTTTGCCCAGAAAATAAATTTCCTGCATCCTGAGCGTCAATTCCATGTTCATTCCTCCTCGCTTTGCGTACAAGCGCCTGTCCCTGCCCCCGCATCGGCGTCGGGTGCACGGAGAGGCGCTTGTTCCTCAAATTGGCTTTGAGCGGAACAAGCACCCCGCGGGTTAGCCCTTCAGGCTGCCGGCCAGAGAGTTGTCCTGCTCGGTGAAGCTGTTGGCAACGGTGTCCAGATTGGTGGCAAAGTTCTCGATCATCTCAGCGAACTGAGTGAAGGTAGACTCCATGCCGTTGAACTTCTCGATGTAAGCAGTTGCAGCAGCACCGGTGAACTCGCCGCTCAGGTTGTTGACCAGAGTACGCATTCTGCCCACGTTGTCGTTGTGGTTGCTCAGCAGAGTACGCAGCTCATTTGCCTTGCTGTGAAGAGTGTCCGCATCCACGCGAATTGCCATAATAGATTCCTTCTTTCTTTTTTATAAAGGTGGATTATTTTTCAACCCCAAAAAGAGGGTGAAACAAGGTTATTTCTGGGCCAAGTACAGGGTATCGCCGTTCCAGACGCCCGCTTCTTCCAGCGTTTCGCCGGGTTTCAGCATCCGGCCAAGGCGGCGGTCCCACAAGGCGACCTCCGAGATCCGCCACTGCAGTTCCGGCGCATAGCCGCGCAACGTTTCCAGAATGTCGTCCAGCAGCTTTTCGCTTTCCACGTCCTTCGGCACTTCAAGGTCGAACTTCCGGCCTGAAAAGCTGTCGCCCACGGTCACGATCAAATGATTCATCTGTGCTCACCTCACGCTTCGACCAGTTTGATTTTTTCGGTCTGCTCCGGCCCCAGCAGGTAGCCGTAGCCCTCGTCGAGCGATTGGATCTTCTCCTCCGGGCCAAGGTCGCCGCAGATGTGGAAGGTGACCGACTGCACCGTGCCGCCCAGCAGCAGCACATTGGGTGAAGCCGTCATCTTGCTCACGATGGGGTCCATGGCCGAGCCCGCGTTGGCGTCCTCGGTGCGTTCCGCCGCAAGGATGACGGCCCCCAGTTTTTTCGCGAACTTGATGCCGTTGAGCAGCTGCCGGAGCATGGCCTCATCCTCCGAGTCGGTCATCTCCTTCAGGTCGTCGATGAGAACACAGATCTGCGGCATCTGGGTCAGCAGAGCCTGACGTTCCGCATCGGTTGCGGCGTCGCGGCACTCCGCTTCGCGGCTGACCAGTTCTTCGATGAACTTCCGCATCGTGCGGCTCAGCAGCTCGGCGTCTTGGGTGTCCACATAACGGCCCAGCGGTTCCAGTTCCGCAAGGCCCCTGCGGCTGCTGTCCAGAATGATCAGCTCGTTGTCCTCCCGGCTGGTCAGCAGTTTGGCAACGGTCTGCAGCATCCGGCTCTTGCCGCAGCCGGAGGGGCCGGTCAGCAGCACGGTGCCGCTGGCCGCAAGGTCCAAGCTGACGGGGGCAAAGCTCTTGGTGCTGTTGCCGATGGGCAGTTGATCCCGCTGCTGGTAGAGGCTGCTGGTCTCGTCCACGCTCACCGATTCCGGCATCACCGGGATAGGCTCCGGGCGGGCACCGTGCCAGCTCCGGTCCATCCACTCCAGCGATTCCTTCAGGGCGGCGACCCGCTCCTTTTCGTTCTCGCCGGGCACGTAAAGCGCGGTCTGGAACACCACCGGGCCGCCGGTCTTCTTGATGAGGGCGCGGCCCTTGGCCCCGGCCACCAGCCGGTGCGAAGCCCGGTTTCCGCCCACGAGCTGACCGTACATCGTATCGTCGTTCATCTCAAAGGCGATGGCACCGGAGGTATTCTGGGTGATCTTGTAGCGGATGCCCGTCTGGGTGCTGGCCGTGTAGATCAGGTAGATGCCGTAGCTGGCACCTTCCTGTGCAATGGTGGTCAGCAGTTCCTCGTAAGCGGGGCAGAGTTCAAAGATGGGCTGGATGTTGTCGATGGCCAGCACCACGGCGGGGATGTCGTCCGAGACATTCTCGCGGTAATCCTTGAGGGAGCTGATGCCGTGCTTCGAGAAGGCCTTCTTCCGCTTGGCGAACTCTTCCCGCAGGATGTAGGCCAGCTTGTCGAATTTTTCCTCTTCGCTGCTCAGCACCACGCCGCCGACATGGGGCATCTGCTCCATGGTCTTCAGGCTCCAGCTGCCAAGGTCGATGATGTAGATGGAGATGTCCTTCGGGCGGTACCACCGGCCCAGACTGCACAGGATCGCCTTGAGCAGCATGGTCTTGCCGCTGCCCGCGCAGCCGTAGATGCCGTAATGGCCCTCGGCTTCGAGGTCGAGGCAGAGCACACCCTGCTCCTGCAGTTCCGGGCGGTCATAGCGGCCCACGGGGATCTGCAGCCACGGCAGCGCGCCGGGCCAGTCCCCGCCCTCGAAGGCGCCGGGCACCCCCAGCTCGTCCAGCGGGATGGCGTCGGGCAGCTCCGGCAGCCACGGACAAGGCATTTTATCAAGGTGGTGTTCGTTCGCCACCTTGGTCAGATACTTCGAGACGGCGGCCAGCTCGTCCAAATCGGACTGGAAGCGGGTGCGCTCCTCGTGAACGGTCTTGATGCGCTCACCGTTCAGCTCCACCACGCGGACCTGATTGCCCACGCTGGCGGTCGCTTTCCGATCCCCCAGATAGGGTGCGCCGCACCAATAGGACTGAATCTGTTCGTACACGTCATTGTCGCCGACCTTGACGTAGGCACGACCTGCCTGCGACAGGTGCGCCGCGTCCGATGTGCCCAGCATATCGCGGCTGGCCGAAGCGTTCTGCACCTTGAGGCAGATGGCGAAGTTGGTGTTGGCGCGGATCTGATCGTCCACGATGCCCGAAGGGTTCTGGGTGGCCAGCACCAGATTGATGCCCAGCGAACGGCCGATGGTGGCCGCACTGACCAGCGACTGCATGAACTCCGGCTCCTGACTGCGCAGTTCGCGGAACTCGTCGGCCACGATCAGCAGCCGGGGCATCGGTTCCCGGAACTTGCCCGCGTGGAACCCCTTGCTGTAATCGCTGAACTTGGAAACGCCGCACTTCGCAAAAATTTTCTGGCGGCGGAGCAGCTCGCTGTGCAGCGAGACCATGGAGCGCTGGATGTTGTTGCCGATGTTCGTGATTTTGCCGACCATGTGGGGCAGCCCTTCCAGCGTGTTGGCCAAACCGCCGCCCTTGTAGTCGATGATGACGAAGGAAACGTCGTAGGGATGATAATTCACCGCCAGCGAGAGCAGCCATGTCGTCAGCAGTTCACTCTTGCCGGAGCCGGACGTACCGGCCACCAGACCGTGCGGGCCGTCGTTGACGACATCGAGGTAGAAGGGCTTGCCGCCCGCCATCGCACCGATGGGGGTGCTCATGTTCTTCCGCTCCTGCGTCCAGCGGTCCCATGCGTCCAGCTCCTCCACCGTGTTCACGTTCATACCTTGTAAGAATGTAATGGCGGAAGGGATCTCCAGATGGGCCGCGCCGCCGCTGACCTCCACCGCCGACAGCGTGCGGCAGTAGCGGTCGAAGGCATCGGCCTTGATCTCCGGGTCCGGGGTGAAGAGTGCCTTTTTCTCGGTCTGGGTCACGTCGTAGCAACAGGGTTCCGGCGGGAAATCGAGGTTCACGACGAACTGGCACTGCTGCGGCAGATAGCCCAGCTGTTCGTCGGCGGAGATGTTCCCCAGATCGTAGGCGAAGAGGATGGAGGCATTTACGCCCGGCCCGCCGTTCAGGATGTCGCTCACGACCTTGAGCCGCTCGGCCATCCGGTAGGACCCCATAAGGAAGACGTAGTAGGTCGAGTCGCTCTTGCCCTCGCCCCGGAACAGGTCGTGGAACAAGTCGCTCAGACTGTTTGCGCTCTTCTCGTCAAAGGCAAGGTAGCGGGTCTGCTCCTCGGCGTCCCAGATATGGGGCAGCCAGCGCAGCGCCTGCCAGAGTTCTTTTTCGTCCTCGTCGAAGATGCCCACCAGCTTCACTTCGGTGTAGAAGTGGGAATAGGTCATGGCTACGATGAGATTTTTCAGCAGGGAGACGACCCGGCGGTGGTCACCGATCAAGCCGCACGCACGGTATTTCCGCAGGTCGATGCGGGTGGGCACATGGTCCACGATGCGGTTCTCCTCGATGATCTCCTTGGCCAGTTCGGCCACATCGTCGTCCTCCATCTGGATGCCGGAGCTGTCCATCGGCTCCTTGATGGGCACGCAGAGGGGCTCGTAGCCCATGCCGACGCGGAGCTGCAAAAAGTCCTCATCTTTGGGGCTGCGCTCCCACAACGAGAGCTTCAGGTCGGCCAGACCCTCGGTGCAGGTCTCCGGGGCGGGGTTCTCCCGCGTCAGGATCTCGCGCTGCTTTTCGGCCGTCTGCTGAATGACCGCCTGTTGGGATTCTATATATGCGCCGTACTTCTCGCGGCGTTTCTGTTCGTATTCCTGATATTTTTTGAAGTCGCGCTTGTTGTCGCTCTTGCCCATGACGACACTGCTCACGGGCGAAACGAGGCTGGCCGCGCGGGCGGCGATCAGCGCGGGCGACGCCGCGCCCATGGCCAGCGAAGCGCCCACCATGGCACCGCTGCCCAACAGCGATGCAAGGAAGCCGCGCCGCTTTTCAAACAGCCGCGCCTTTGTGGGCGGGCGCTGCAGCACGATCGGCTCTGCGGGCAGCCGTTCCCGCTGGCGCGGCGAGCGCCGGTAGCGCAGATGCTTGCGGCTGTTCTGGGTGGTGCCCAGCCCCACGCCGGAGGTATTGAAGTGCAGCCGCCGCCCGGCATCCACGAAGATGAGTTCCGAGTTTTTCACCTCGATGCGCAGGTGGAGCAGATCGATGATGTCGCCGGACTTGAGCTTTGCCTTTTGGATGCGGTGGCCGTTCAGGTAGGTGCCGTTGGTGCTCTGGCGGTTGTGGCCGCCGTCTTCGACGTAGGCCATGCCCTCCTCGCACCGCAGCGTCATCTGGTAGCCGGAGACGGTGCCCTCTTCCAGCACAATGTTGTTCTCGTCCTTCCGGCCGATGGTCACGACCCCGCGGTAGGGCAGCGTATATTTCTGCCCGGCAGCTTCTCCCGCCTCCTGCCAGCAGATCGTCAGCGGCAGCTCGTCGGTGATCCGCTGCAGGGTCGCACTTCCCCCGATGGCCTCGGTGTAAAGGTCCCGCAGCTTTTTGCCGGACGCATATAACGCGCCCTTTTTATAGGTAAACTTGAGTTGGCCGGGCAGCAATTCCTCCACAAAGAGCGTGTCGTTCTTGCCGCTGCCGACCGTAAAGCTTTTGCCGTTTTCCAACTCGACTTTGTAAAGCCGCTCGTTGTTCCAGCGCAGCACACATTGTATCATTCTGATTTCCCCATCTATTTTGATTCAAAGCGCCCCAATAAACCGCCCGGACGGAAGATTCCGCAATTCCCGCCGCAGACCGTTTTTCGCTCACATCCTATTTTCACAAAAATTCTACACTAATTTCATAGGCGCGTCAATATGGTTTTATCACAAAAATCCCTTTCCGAAACCAGTTTCGAAAAGGGATTCTGCTTTGTGTGTTTGGTTGGATCAGTCCACTACCGGCACATCCAGCCCGAATTCCAGCGGGCGGAAACGGGGGCAGACATTCTCGGTGATGCAGATGACCGAGGCAGCGAGGCGGCTGCCGATCTCGCAGGATTCGGCCAGCGTCTTGCCATAGGTCAGGCCGATGACCGTTCCGGCGAAGAAAGCGTCACCCGCGCCGGTGGTGTCGATGACGTCTACCTTCTTGGCGGGAACGATGCCGCAGTCGCCGTCGGCATGGGCATAGACCGCGCCCTTGTCGCCCATTGTGACCACCATGCAGGGGATGTTCGCGCTCTTGACATTGGCGGCCAGCACCTTGCACATCTCAGCAGGTTCCAAGTGGCCGTAATCGTCCGAAAAGAGCAGCCCGGCCTCCTGCTGGTTGCAGACAAAACAATCGATCTGCTGCAAAAAGTCCCGGCGCTCCATGGCAATGCTCATGTTGGAGACCGCGGCGAACACCTTTTTGCCGTACTTCTTGGCGTAGCGCAGGGTCTGCTTCACGGTCTCCTTTTCGAGGTCCAATTCCAGCGCGATGCTGTCGCAGTCCGCGAAGATCTCATCGCCCTGCTCCTCCAAGAGCTTGGTCAGGGGGGCGGTATCCGGGCGCTTGGAGATGGCCGCACAGACGTCGCCGTCGTTGTCGAAAATGGCCAGCCATGTGCCCATGCCGTCCGGCACCCGCTGGATGAACTTGGTGTTCACCTTGTGGTTGGACAGCTTATCAATGACGTCCTGCCCCATGCCCGTATCGTCCACCAGACCCACAAAGGTCGGACGCAGTTCCACGTTGGCGATATCCTCCGCCACATTGCGGCTCACACCGCCGTGCACCTGCTCCACCCGCCCAGCGTTGCGCCCGCCGGGGATGTAGGCGGAGAGCGGATAACCTTTGATGTCCACAAAAACGGCACCGATCACTACAATTCCCATAGAAAAAATTCCTTTCCCGGATTTTTACCCTGATTTTGACTTCATTATACACGATTTCCGGGCCGGAATCCATCTATTTTCCAATTTTGGGCCTTTGACCCCGCCGTCGGCACCGACCTTCCCCCATTACAGCAAAAGACCCCCGGTCGAATGACCGGGGGTCTTTTGTGAACCGATCAAGCTTCTGCCTGACTGGGATGGGGCTTCGGCGGGTGCTTGGTGAAGAGGAGCTTCAGCACCAGCGGCGTTGCCACCGAGGAGACCACGATCAGCAGGATGACCGCCGTGAAGTAAACGGGGTCCACCACGCCCACTTCGAGGCCCTTCTGGGCCACGATCAGTGCCACCTCGCCGCGGGTCATCATGCCCACGCCGACCTTGAGGGAATCCTCCCAGCTGAAGCGGCAGATCTTGGCGGCCAGACCGCAGCCGATGATTTTGGTGATGAGGGCCACGATCACGAAACAGGCACTGAACAGCAGGATGCTGGGGGTCAGGCCGCTGATGTCGGTCTTCAGGCCGATGCTGGCGAAGAAGACCGGCGCGAACATCACATAGTTGCTGATGTCCACCCGGCGCTCCACATAGGAAGCGTCATTCATCGAGCAGAGCACGATGCCCGCGATGTAAGCGCCTGTGATATCCGCAATGCCGAAGTATTCCTCGGCGATGTAGGCCATGGCAAAGCAGAACACCATGCTGACGATGGTGATGCGCTGGGTGTGGGGATTGCGCTTGTCCAGCCACTTCATCGCGAAGTGGACGATAAGGCCCACGCCGATGGCCGTGGCGAAGAAGAGAACGGTGTTGAACAGCACCTTGCCCAGCCCCGTGCCTGTGCCGGAGCTGGCACCCAGCACGCAGGTCAGCACCACGATGCCGATGACGTCATCGATGACCGCCGCGCTGACGATGGTGGTGCCGAGGAAGCTCTTCAGGTGGCCCAGCTCCTGCAGCGTCGCCACCGTGATGGACACGCTGGTGGCTGTCATGATGGTGCCGATGAAGAGCGCCCGGTAGAACTCCGGGCTGCCCACGGCTGAAAAACCGTAGAATACACTATAGAGGAGAGTGCCGCCTACCAGCGGCACCGCCACGCCCACACAGGCGATCAGCGTTGCGATGGGGCCCGCCCGCATCAGCTCCTTCAGGTTGGTGCCAAGGCCGGTGGAGAACATCAGCAGCACCACGCCGATCTCCGCGAAGACGGAGATGGTATCGCTGATGTGCACGAGGTTCAGCAGACACGGGCCGATCAGCAGACCCGCGATGATCTCGCCCACCACCTGCGGAGCCTTGCACTTGCGGGCCACCAGCCCGAAGAACTTGGCCGTGAGCATGATGATGGCGAGATTCCGGAAGACCGAATACATAAAAGTACCTTCTTTCGCTCATTCTCATATTTTGTTTTCCCGACGGGGGCGGCCGCGCGCCGTCTCCCGTACCGTACCATATTATAGCGCAGCCGCTTGTTAAAAGCAAAACGATTTCGATCAAGATTTGGCCAAAGTTTCGCCCTGTTTTCGTTTTATTTTTTGTGCAGAATTTTGCGTTGCAGGGCTTGACAAAGCAAAAATCACTTGCTATAATAAATTGCTGTCTGAACAGACACACCGCACGGACCGGGCGAAGCCGCACGGACCGTGTACCTTGGCCTCATAACCTTGAGGCCCTCAAGTCCAAAAGGAGGTGCTACAAAATGGCAAAGTACGAAACCATGCTGATTACCAGCGCCGCTCTCGACGAGGAGGCTACCACCGCTCTGGTCGGTAAGTTCAAGTCCCTGATCGAGGCTAACGGTACGATCGATTCCATCGACGAGTGGGGCAAGCGCCGTCTGGCCTACCCCATCAACGACGAGGAGGAAGGCGTCTACACCGTGATCAACTTCACCAGCGAGCCCAGCTTCCCTGCTGAGCTGGATCGTGTGTACAAGATCACCGAAGGCGTTATGCGCAGCCTGATCGTTGCCCACGAGGAGTAATCTCTCCGTGATCAAAAAGGAGTCCGTTTTATGTTGAATGTTGTAGCCATCATGGGCCGCCTTGTGGCTGACCCGGAACTCCGCACCACCCAGAGCGGCACCAACGTGTGCAGCTTCCGGATCGCGTGTGACCGCAATTTTGCCCGTCAGGGTGAACAGCGTCAGGCTGATTTCATCGACATCGTCGCATGGCGTCAGCAGGCAGAGTTTGTTTCGAAGTATTTCCAGAAGGGCAGTCTGATCGCCATCGAAGGCTCGCTTCAGACCCGCCAGTATCAGGACAAGCAGGGAAACAACCGCACTGCCGTTGAGGTCGTGGCCAACAACATCAACTTTGCAGGCCCCAAGAGCAGCAATCAAGGCGGTGGAGCGAATTATCAGAATTCCGCTCCGTCCTACCAGAACGCAGCTCCTGCCCGCCCGGCCGCTGTGGAGGCAGCTCCCAGCTATTCCGCCGGCAGTGCAGATGATTTCGCCGTCATTGATGACAGCGACGATCTGCCGTTCTGATCCGAAACGGTCTATTCCGTTAAAATCTTATAGGAGGTAATAAGCAATGGCTTTTGAAAGAACCGAAGGCTCTCGCCCCGCGCGCCCCATCCGCCGCGGCCGCAAGAAGGTTTGCAGCTTCTGTGTCGATCGCATCGACACCATCGATTACAAGGACGTGCCCCGTCTGCGTAAGTACGTCTCTGAGCGTGCAAAGATCATTCCCCGCCGTGTGACCGGCACTTGCGCTTATCATCAGCGCGCACTGACCACCGCCATCAAGCGTGCTCGTCACGTTGCTCTGATGCCCTACGTCAGCGACTAATTTTTCAGAACTACTTTATCAACCCAATTCAAAATAAATCAGCAATCAGCAAAGCGCCTTCCCCGATGACAAGGGGAAGGCGCTTTTTGTTTTCCAGCATCGCACGCGGTGCCTTGGCGTGCAGCACAGTCATCCGGGAATGTGCATGGAACGGTCAAAAAGTTACAAACCGGTACGGTTTTCCCGGTTCTTTTTGCATTGTTCCCGGTATTTTCTGAAATGAACCGGAGTTTTGACTCATGCGCAAAACAACCTGCACAAAGTCCGGTCGATTCCTTGTACACTTTTTACGAAAGTGGTTCCACATGATTGATTTTTTGAACAAAATGTGCCATACTATAGCCACTGGAAACGTTCCCGACAACGTTCCCGATGAATCGGCAGAAAGCGAGGAGATGCGATATGACGATCAAGGACATCGCCCGCATCAGCGGCTGTTCCGTCAGCACCATCTCCCGTGTGATCAACGACCGGCCTGATGTGCGGCCGGAAACGAAAGAGCACGTTCTGAAGGTCATGCGGGAAGCGGGGTTCACCCCCAACACCAACGCCCGGCAGTTGAAGATTCAGCAGTCCCGGAGCTTGGTGTTCGTGGTCAAGGGCGCACGCAACCTCTTCTTTTCGGACTTCCTCGTTCAATTGCAGCGGGCCGCTACCCTGTACGGATACAACGGCATCGTCTCCTATCTGGACGAGAACGCCAACGAGATCGACGCAGCCGAAAAGATCCTGCGGGAGATCAAGCCCAAAGGCATCATCTTCCTCGGCGGCAGCGTGAGCAACTTCCAGAACGGTTTTGCCAACATCACAGTCCCTTCTGTGCTGGCTACGCTGGTCTCCAATGAGCTGAACTTCCCCAATCTGTCGATGGTCGGCGTAGACGACCGGGCCGCTGCCCGCACCGCCGTCGCCCACCTCATCGCGCAGGGCCACAGCAAGATCGCTGTGCTGGGCGGCCCAGCCACCAGCTATCCCAGCCGGATGCGCCGCCTCGGCGCACAGGACGCCATGGAGAACGCCGGGCTCACCTTCGACGACAAGCTCTACGGCCTGTCGAACTACGATTTCGAGTCCGCCTACCACGCCATGAACAGTCTGCTGGCCCGCCGGGCCGAGTTTACCGCCCTGTTCGCCATGAGCGACGTGATCGCGTTCGGTGCCATCCGGGCGCTGGTCAGCGCCGGGTGCCGGGTGCCGGAGGATGTCTCCGTCATCGGCTTTGACGGCATCACGATGTCCCGTTACTGCGTGCCGGTGATGACCACCATCGTCCAGCCCAGCGAACAGATCGCACTTCAGAGCATTGAGCTGCTGGTGCGGCAGATCGAGCACGGTGCCCCGGCACAGACCGTTACCCTCCAGCCGGAATTGCAGCAGGGCGAAAGTGTCTGCCCCTGCCGCCGCCGGTTTGAATCCGTCTAACCCCGCCCGCTTTCACCGGGCGGTGCTGATAAAAAACAATCAGAAGAAGGAGTACTACTATGAAAAAGATGATCTCTCGTCGTAACTTTCTGAAGGTCGCAGGCGCTTCTGCCGCTGCTCTGGGGCTGGCTGCCTGTGGAGGCTCTTCCAGCTCCACCTCCACCGCTTCCTCCGCTGCCGGTTCCACCGCTGCTTCCTCTACCGCAGCTTCCGGTGCCAACGGCAAGGTCTACTTCCTGAACTTCAAGCCCGAACAGGATGAGGCTTGGCAGAATCTGGCTAAGGTTTACACCGAAGAGACCGGCGTGCCCGTCACCGTCGTGACCGCTGCTTCCGGCCAGTACGAGACCACCCTGATGAGCGAGATGGAGAAGAGCGAAGCTCCCACCCTGTTCCAGGTCAACGGTCCTGTGGGTCTGGCCAACTGGAAGGATTACTGCTACGACCTGTCCGGCAGCAAGCTGTACGGCGAGCTGACCAGCGACTCCTTCGCCCTGAAGGACGGCGACGCCGTTACCAGTATCGCATACGTCATCGAGACCTACGGCATCATCTACAACAAGGAGCTGCTGACTGCCGCTGGTTACACCCAGGACGATATCAAGGGCTTTGACGATCTGAAGAAGGTCGCCGATGACATTCAGGCCCGCAAGGCTGAGCTGGGCGTCGATGGCGCTTTCACCTCCGCCGGCATGGACGGTTCTTCCGACTGGCGCTTCAAGACCCATCTGGCAAACCTGCCCATCTACTACGAGTACAAGGCTGACGGCATCAGCTCCACCGACGCCATCAAGGGCACCTACCTCGACAACTACAAGCAGATCTGGGATCTGTACATCACCGATTCCACCTGCGATCCCACGTTGCTGGCTTCCAAGACCGGCAACGACGCTGTGGCCGAGTTCGTGGGCAAAAAGGCTGTCTTCTATCAGAACGGCACTTGGGCTTACAGCGACGTGAAGGATCTGGGCGACGACAACTTGGGTATGCTGCCCATCTACATCGGTGTGGACGGCGAAGAGAATCAGGGCCTGTGCACCGGTTCCGAGAACTACTGGTGCGTGAACAACACCTCTTCTGACGAGGACATTCAGGCTACTCTGGACTTCCTGTACTGGTGTGTCACTTCCGACAAGGGCACTTCCGCTATGTCCGACGATATGGGCTTTGTCATCCCCTTCAAGAAGGCAAAGGAATCCACCAACCCCCTGATCGCCATTGCAAACGACTACGTTGCAGCTGGCAAGACCAGTGTTGACTGGTGCTTCTCCACCATGCCTTCCGAGGAGTGGAAGAATGGCGTTGGTTCCGCTCTGACCGCTTACGCAGCAGGCACCGGCGATTGGAACGCCGTTGTCACTGCCTTCGTTGATGGCTGGGCTAAGGAGTACAAGCTGGCCAACGGCTAAGCTCCCCCATCATTCTTAACACCTGACTTGCAAAAGGGGGGCGGGCGAATGGTTCGCCCGCCCCCCTCTTTTTTTGGAGGTATATCATGCAAAAGGCCATCAGCAAATATTGGCCGGTGTTCGTGCTGCCTACCCTCATCGCGTTCATCATCGGCTTCATCTGGCCCTTCATCTGGGGCACTTATCTGTCCTTCCAGCGGTTCACAACGGTCTCCAAGACCACCTTCGTCGGCATCCAGAACTACATCTCCGTCTTCCAAGACTCCACCTTCCTGCATGCCTTCGGCTTTACGGCAGTGTTCACTGTGGTCTCCACCGTGCTCATCAATGTCTGCGCCTTTGCCATTGCAATCGTGCTGACCCGCGGCATCAAGGGCACCAACATCTTCCGTACCGTCTACTTTATGCCCAACCTGATCGGCGGCATCCTGCTGGGCTACATCTGGCAGATCCTGCTCAACGGCGTGCTGGCAAACCTGCAAAAGCCCCTGCTGGCACTGGATGCCAAGGCCGGTTTCGTCGGTCTGGTCATTCTGATGTGCTGGCAGCAAATCGGCTACATGATGATCATCTACGTTGCCGGTCTGCAGAGCGTGCCCGGCGACCTGATCGAGGCCGCCAAGATCGACGGCGCGTCGGATCGTGAGATTCTGTTCAAGATCAAGCTGCCCATGGTCATGCCCAGCATCACCATCTGCACCTTCCTGACCCTGACCAACAGCTTCAAGCTCTTTGACCAGAACGTGGCCCTGACCGCCGGTGAGCCCGCCAACGCGAGCGAAATGCTGGCTCTGAACATCTACAACACCTTCTATGGCCGCTCCGGTGCCCAGTGGAAGGGCATCGGTCAGGCAAAGGCCGTCGTCTTCTTCCTGATCGTGGTCGTCATTTCTCTGATCCAGCTCCACTTCACTCGTTCCAAGGAGGTACAGCAGTAATGATTAAACGGAAACAAATGTGGGACAATGTGCTCACGGTCATCATGACCCTGCTTTGCCTGTTGTGGGTCTACCCCATTGCCCTGATCCTCATCAACAGCCTGAAGAGGGAGGGTACCTTCACCACCTCCACCGTCTTCGCGCTGCCCACCAAGGAGACCTTCGTGGGCCTTGAAAACTACACTTACGGCATCTTCAAGATGAACTTCCTGTCCAGCCTCGGCTACAGTCTGCTCATCACGGTGTCCAGCGTCGTACTCATCCTGCTGTGCTGCTCGATGACCGGCTGGTATCTGACCCGCGTGAACAACAAGCTCAGCAAGTTCATGAACCTGCTCATCGTCTTCTCCATGGTCGTGCCCTTCCAGATGGTCATGTTCACCCTGTCTAAGACCGCCGACACCCTCAATCTGAACACCCCGTGGAACATCTGCATCATCTACCTCGGCTTCGGCGCCGGTCTGGCCGTGTTCATGTTCACCGGCTTCATGAAGAGCGTGCCCATCGAGATCGAGGAAGCGGCCATGATCGACGGCTGCAACCCGCTGCAGATCTTCTTCAAGGTCGTCTTCCCCATCCTGAAGCCGACCATGATCTCCACCGCCATTCTGGAGACCATGTGGGTCTGGAACGACTACCTGCTGCCCACGCTGGTGCTGGACATCAAGAAGTACCGCACCATCCCCATGGCCATCCAGTACTTCCGCGGCGGTTATGGCCGCGTGGAGCTGGCCCCCATGATGGCCTGCATCATCATCGCCATCATCCCCATCATCCTGCTGTACATCACCTGCCAGAAATACATCATTGAAGGCGTCGTGGCCGGCGCTGTCAAGGGCTAAGCGAGGAGGAGTTTCACCATGCGAGCAAGCGGCATCCTGATGCCCGTATTCAGTCTGCCCGGTCCCTTCGGCATCGGCACGCTGGGGCAAGAGGCCTTTGCATTTGTGGATTTTCTGGCCCGCGCCAAGCAGACCTATTGGCAGATCTTACCCATCGGCCCCACCGGCTACGGCGACAGCCCCTACCAGAGCTTTTCCGCCTTTGCCGGGAACCCCTATTTCATCGATTTCCGCGCCTTGGCAGACGAAGGCTGGCTGCTGCCCGGCGAGGTGCCCGCTGCGGTTCCGGTCGGCAGCATCGATTACGGCGCGCTCTACAACCAGCGCCCGGTGATCCTGCAAAAAGCCGCCGCCCGGCTGCTGGCCGCCCCCACCGCCGCCTACGCCGAGTTCTGCACCGCGCAGGACTTCTGGCTGGACGACTACGCCCTGTTCATGGCCATCAAGGCCCAGCAGGGTCAGGCGGGGCTGGCCGACTGGCCGGACGCGCTGCGCACCCGTGATCCCTCCGCCCTCGCCGCCGCCCGTGTGCGGCTGGCCGACGCGGTGGACTACTACAAGGCCGTGCAGTTCTTCTTCTTCACCCAATGGAACGCCCTCAAGGCTTACGCCAACGGCAAGGGCATCCTGCTGGTGGGCGATATCCCCATCTACGTCAGCCCCGATTCCAGCGACCTGTGGACCCGCCCGGAGCTGTTCCAGACCGATGGTCAGGTCCATCTGACCCATGTGGCCGGGTGCCCGCCGGACGCTTTCGCTGCCGACGGTCAGCTCTGGGGCAACCCGCTGTACGACTGGCCCCGCCACGAAGCCGAACACTTTGCGTGGTGGAAGCGCCGGATGAAGCACGCCACCTCCATTTATGACGTGGTGCGCATCGACCACTTCCGCGGCTTCGAGAGCTACTACTCCATCCCCGCCGGGAACACCACGGCGGCGGGCGGCCACTGGGAAAAAGGCCCCGACCAAGCCTTCATCGATGCGATGCACGAGACGCTGGGCCAAGGCGGCATCATTGCCGAGGATCTCGGCTACCTGACGCCGGAGGTCAAGACCATGCTGGCCGCCAGCGGCTATCCGGGCATGAAGATCATGCAGTTCGCCTTTGACCGCCGGGAGCCGGGCAACTACCTGCCCTACACCTACACCAAGAACAGCGTCGTCTACACCGGTACCCACGACAATGTGACCACCGAGGGCTGGAAGGAAAGCGCCAGCCCGGAAGACGTCCACTATGCGTGCCGGTACCTCCGCTGTGAGCCGGACGGCCTGACCGAAGCAATGATCGCGGCGTGCCTGTCCTGTGTGTCGGATATGGCCATCGTCCCCATGGCGGATTGGCTGCATCTGGGCGCAGAGGCCCGCATCAACACCCCCAGCACCCAAGGGGCCAACTGGCAGTGGCGTCTTGCCACCCCGCTGACCGGGCTGCTGGCCGACCACATCGCCGACCTGACCGTTCTGTATGACCGCGCTCCGGCGGCAGAATAAGCATTTCTCCTCTTCTGATATTTCTCCCCAGTTGAGCGGCGAGCCGTGCAGCGTTTTGTGGAAAACGCCCATCCGGCCCGCCGCTTTCGTTTGTTTTGTGTAAATTTCACACAACATTTTTTCAGCGGTGCCGCCTCCCGCCTTTTCACGTTTTTCTTCGCATTTCTGTTGTTTTCTGAAATCTCATCCTTTATTTTTCACAAAACCGGCACAGCGTTTTCCGCTTTCGTCTCTTGTTGTTTTGGGGAGAGTATGCTATAATTTTCTCAACTTATGGCGGACATGCTGCGTCCGGCCCCGATACGAAAGGAGTTCTCTTGCCATGGAATATACCAGTCAGTCTGTGCTGCACTTTCCCGCAGCGTATGCTCCCATCTCCGAAGATGAAATGATCTATCTTGATGGCGGCGATGCCATTTCGCCCCAGCAGTTTACCTTTAACCTCGTCACCAACCTCATCCGCCTGATGGGTCAGGCAGCCTTTAGTGGCGCCCTCAACGGCCTGTCCAACATGCGCAACGACGGCCTGACCACCGGCGGTGCCATCGCCCACTACTGGAACCGCCAGAACACCGTGGGCAAGGTGGCGACCGTCGTCTTCACGGGCTTTGCAGGCTATGCGGTATACATCTACTGCGTCTCCCTCGTGAACAATGTCCTCAACCTCTACACCAGCGCCAAGAACAGCATCACCGGCGCGGACCAGACCACCACCGACACCACGGCGGCGGCTTCGTCCGACCCCACCACAGCGGCCACTGCGGCACTGACGGCGGCCTGATGCCCACGGCCCCCTGCGTTTGAACTTGATTTTGATGCAGAAAGGAGCTTTTTTATGAAAGAGCTGCAAATGCCTTCTTCCTACGCGGCCATTCCGGCAGAGGAGCAGATCCAGATCGGCGGCGGCGGTGAGCTGTCCGACGCATGGGATCGTTTCACCGATCAGCTCCGTCTGGACGATTTCTTCTTCAGCGGCGGCATCCTTTCGCTGTCCTTCACCTTCGTTCCCATGCTGCTGTTCCGCGTGGTCGGCTCCGCCTACCGGCTTGCAGAGAATGTTTACGTCAAGCTCTCCAACCAGTTCGGCTTCCACGACGACACCCTGTCGGCGCTCCAGTCCTACACGGACGAGATGCGCCAGAAGCGGCAGGAGCGCGGCGTGTGACTTGATCCGAAAAAATCTCCCCGGCATCGGCCGGGGAGATTTTTTTCGTTTATAGTACTCGGATCGCACCCTGCTCCCGCAGACGGAGGCGGTAACAGCTGCCGAAGCCGAACACGGCTTCGATGGCGTCATGGTAGCTCTGCACCAGCGCCTGTGGGACGAAGGCTTGGATGGTGCCCGCAAAGCCGCCGCCCTGCATCCGCCACGCACCGCCCCGCCCGGCCAGCAGATGCTGGCTCAACGCCAGCGCCGAGGAGAGTCCCTGATGCCGCACATCGGCGGCGCAGTAGACGTTCTGGCAGAGGGTGAAGGATGCGTGTCCGCTGGCCTCGATCAGCCGAAGAAAGGCCGGGAAGTCCCCCGCCCGCAGCACATCCCGCTCGGCGAGGGTGCGGGCGTTCTCCTCAAAATAGTGGATGGCCCGCAGCACGGCGCGGTCCCCGCACGTCTGCCGCAGCCGGGGCAGGGCGGCCCAGAGATCCGCTGCCCGCACCTGACCGAGGACCTTTGCCCCCAGCTGCGCCGCCACAGCCTCCATCTCCTTCCGGATGGCCGCAAACTCGCCGGTCAGCTCGCTGTGGCTGCCCCGCGTGTCGGTCACGCAGAGGGTCATTCCGGCTGGCAGCAGCCCCGCCGCATGGATCTTCTCGATCTTAGGGGAAGCCGGGTCGGCAAAGTCCGCAAAGATGACGCCGCCCACCGCGCTGGTCAGTTGATCCAGCAAGCCGCTGGGCTTGCCGAAGTAGGTGTTCTCCGCATACTGGCAGATCTTTGCCAGCTCCGGAGCTGACAGGCCGCAGTGATATTCCCCGTTCAGGATCACCGCCATCCCCATCTCGAATGCCGCTGAGCTGGACAGGCCGGACCCCCGCAGCACATCGCTGGCGGTGTAGGCGTCGAAGCCGCTGACGGCCTTGCCCTTGGCCCGGAAGCCCTCCGCAATGCCCCGGATGAGGCTGGCGGAGTGGGTACTCTCGCCGTCCTGCGGCTCGGCCTCGCGCAGGTCGATGACGTCCAGCTTGTTGAACCCGCGGGATTTTACCCGGATGAAGCCGTCATCGCTGGGCGACGCCACGGCCACAAGGTCGAGCATCACCGCCGCCGCCAGCCCGTAGCCGTGCTGGTGGTCGGTGTGGTTGCCGCCAAGCTCCGCCCGCCCCGGCGCGGAGTAGAGATGCACCTGCCGCCCCGGCCCGAAATAGAGTTCGAACTGTTCCAGCGCGGCGGCGTACCGCTGCCGCTGCCGGGCCAACACTGCCGGGTCTGTGCCATACAACGCGGCAAGGGCCGCGTCCTGCTCCCCTGCCAAGATCTGCTGTCTGAGCTGTGTACTGGTCGCCATAGCCGTTCCTCCCCCAAGAACACCGGAAAGCCTGTTCGGAAAAGATAACTCTATTGTAATCGATGCAGACGCAGTTTTCAATTTATTTGGCGATTTGATCGGGCAAAAAATCAAATTTTGGCACGAAAGTCAAAGAATCGGATGTACTTTTGTTGAATTTGCAGGGGCAAATATGTTATACTGAACTTAATAATGCCGCTGATGGGAGGAGATTCCTATGCCAGACGTTTACAAGCAGTCCTTCAAACAGAATTATACCAACAACATCGAATTGTCCATCTTCAACTGCGGCTTGGAGCGGTGCGCTCCGGGCCAGACATGGGGCCCCGGCATCCGGGATCACTACCTGATCCACCTTGTCGTTTCGGGCAGGGGCACCTTTGAAGTGGGCGGACGCACCTTTGCCGTCGCCCCCGGTGATTTGTTCTTTGCCCGGCCGAGCCAGCTCATCCGCTACTCCGCCGACGAGCAGCAGCCGTGGGAGTACAGCTGGGTGGGCTTTAATGGCGCATGTGCGCACAAATTGGCCGCGCAGCTCCCCTTTACCGACGAGCAGCCCGTCCACCACACCGGCGACCCCGACGGGATGCGCACAGCCCTGACCAACATCTACTCCTCCCGCGGGCTCCAGCCGCAGGACGAAGCCGCCATGGTAGGCTACCTGTACCTGTTCATCTCCGCCCTGATGAAGGAGACCAGCGAGGCCAAGCCCCACAGCACCTCGTCCTCCAGCCAGTATGTGCTCAACGCCATCAAGTACATCCAGTTCAATTATTCGCACGATATCTCCATCGACGATGTCGCCAAGAGCGTGGGCGTCTCCCGCAGCCATCTGTACCGGGTGTTCATGCTGAACGTCGGCAAGAGCCCCATTGATTATCTGACCGACTACCGGATCAACGAGGCCTGCAAGCTGCTGCGGGCGGGCAATCTGTCCATCGCCGAGGTCGCCGTCTCGGTGGGTTTCTTTGACCAGTTCTACTTCTCGCGGGTCTTCAAGCGCGCCAAGGGCGTGCCGCCCAGCAAGTACCTCGCGTCCCAGACCGACGCCGCCGAGACGCCGGACGCCGAATAACACAAAAGGAGATCACCCATGCCCTTACAGAAAAATCAGGTGTTGACGCTGACCATCGAGCGGCTTTCCAATGATGGCAGCGGCGTGGCACACTCGCCGGACGGTGAGGCCGTGTTCGTGCCCGGCACCGCCCCCGGCGACGAGGCCGATGTCCGCATCGTCAAGGACTGCGGCCGCTATGCCTTCGGCATTCTGGACAGCCTGCGCACCCCCTCGCCCGACCGCATCCCGGTGGACTGCGCCGTGGCCGGCCCCTGCGGCGGGTGCAGTCTGCGGCATCTGGACTACGCCGCCGAGCTGCGGGCCAAGCAGGAGAGCGTGACCGACGCCTTCCGCCGCATCGGCGGGCTGGATGTGCCGGTTCTGGACGCCCTGCCCTCCCCCGAAGTGGACCGCTATCGCAACAAGGTGCAGTTCCCGGTGGGCCGGGACAAAAACGGTGCCCCCTGCATCGGCTTTTACGCCGGGCGCACTCACCGCATCGTCCCCTGCCCGGACTGCAAGCTGCAGCCCGGCGTCCTGAACGACATCGGCAACGCACTCTGTGCCTTTTTTGCGGCCAACCACATCCAGCCCTACGATGAGGCCACCGGCAAGGGCCTTGTGCGCCACATCTTCCTGCGGCGCGGTGCCCACAGCGGGCAGATCATGGTCTGCATCGTCTGCACCCGCCCGAAGCTCCCCCACAGCGCGGAGCTGGCCGCCCAGCTGCAAGCGCAGTTCCCGGCCATCGCGACCATCCTCGTGAACGTCAACGCCAAAAACACCAACGTCATCCTCGGCGCCGAGACCCACACCCTTTCCGGCCCCGGCTTCATCGAGGACACCCTCTGCGGCGTCCCGGTTCGGCTCGGCCCCCTGTCGTTCTATCAGGTCAACACCCTCGCCGCCGAGCGGCTGTACGGCATCGCCGCCGACTACGCCCAGCTCCAGCCGGAGGACCTCCTGCTTGACCTCTACTGCGGCATGGGCACCATCGGCCTCTCGATGGCAGACCGCTGCCGCGAGCTCATCGGCGTGGAGATCGTCCCCGAAGCCATTGAGAGCGCCAAGGCCAACGCCGCCCGCATGGGCAGCGCTGTTGCCGCCAAAAGCCGCTTCTTCTGCGCCGATGCGGGCAAAGCCGCGTCCCAGCTCGCCGCCGAGGGCCTCCACCCGGACGTCATCGTCCTCGACCCGCCCCGCAAGGGCTGCGACGAGGCAACCCTCGCCGCCGTCGTCCAGATGTCCCCCCGCCGGGTCGTCTACGTCAGCTGCAACCCCTCCACCGCCGCGCGGGACGCAAAGTGGCTGGAAGAAAAGGGATATCATACGGAAAAGGTGCAGCCGGTCGATCTGTTTCCGAGGACGAAGCACGTCGAAGCGATAGTTTCGCTACAAAGAGAAATCTAGTAGAAATCCTCCGTTTTACGTTATTTTCTCGTCACGTTGTGTTCGATGGCGAGGGCGATAAACTCCGCAACAAACGCATTGAAAATCACATTACTGTTTCGGTGGTAATTGATATGGAGTGCGGAAACACAAAGAATTGAATATCTAACAATCGGCATAGCCGCAGACTTTCACAAAAAGCCTGCGGCTTTTTCTTTGCCCAAAAACAGAAAGGAGGCATCCGTGAAATGGCAGTTTTTCGGGTAGAAAAGAACAGCGGCTAC
>OLYA01000283.1_pt1 | contig 32853 bp, 25 predicted proteins | sample 1674361 | NCBI WGS metagenome assembly OLYA01 (sample SAMEA103958165, study PRJEB25191) | human gut metagenome | biome: human-associated habitat [ENVO:00009003]; feature: intestine environment [ENVO:2100002]; material: feces | place: Germany | collected 2013/2015
CCATTTCTTTCCTTTCTTTCTAACAGATCCTTTTGCCATAATCGTATGTCTCCTTCGCTTACAAATGTATCCCCTTCCACTTCCTGCATTCCGCATTTACTGATGTTACATTGTGTTGTTTCACACAATTGAAGCAATACTTCCATAAACATTGGATGTATAAAATCATCACTATCAATAAACGAAAGATATTCTCCTCTTGAGGCATCTATCCCAGCATTTCTTGCATCAGAGAGCCCACCATTCTTTTTGTGTATGACAATAATTCTATCATCTTTTTTTGCAAGTTGATCACATAATTCTCCACTGCTATCTGTGGCTCCATCATCTACCAAAATAATTTCAAGCTCTTTGTATGTCTGTTTTAAAATACTGTCTACACATCTTTCAAGGTAGGCTTCCACATTGTAAACGGGAACAATTACACTTATTAATTTTTTCTCCATATCCTGTCTCTCTTATCTTTTCAAAAATGAACGTATTCTCCTTATCCCTCTTACCATTTTCCCATTTCGTATCTTTTCATACTTACGATACTCTTGATAGATCATATCTAATGGTTCTAAAAGGCATTTGGTATAGTCTGGAATCAAATCCCACTTAATGGATGCATTAATTTGAAGCAATAGCAAAAAGAGTTTTTTTTCTGTATCCAGATTATTAAGCGCATATTCTATTTCGCACAAAGACTCTTTGTTCATTCTTTGGAATGTAAGTGCATATAACCTGCAGTAATGATTTTTTTCTGCCAATTTCAGATTGTCCCACATACCTTGTAACATATCTAAAATTGATTCCAGACTTTTCTGATGACTGGCACTGCCTTGCGTTTCACGATATACATAAACATCTTCCACAATTGCACCGAATTGTTTTGCTTCCGTCATAGCTTTTACAAAAAAAAACGGATCCTCATAGTTTCTATACATCGGAAATATAATATTTTTTTGTAAAATCATTGAGCGGTCATATATAAACCTTGAAAATCCCAAATCAAATTGATATGTTTCATAGGAAACAACGCCCTCTTGTTGAAATACATAGCCTCCCTGCGTTTGATTGAAATTGTGATGATATGTATTTCCGTCCCAACGGCATAAAGATCCTCCACAAATTTGCAAATTATGATTCTTTGCGTAAGAATACAAATGTTCTAGCACATGACAATTTGGTATCCAATCATCGGAATCCAAAAAGAACACATATTCGCCTTCGGCCCTTTGAATTCCTGTGTTTCTTGCACATGCCACTCCACTATTCTTTTGATCAATAACTTTTATATTTGAATAATTTTTTTGATATTCAGATAATATTCGCATGGAACCATCTTTTGAACCATCGTTGATACATACAAGTTCTATCCTTGCTAATGTTTGTGACAATACACTATCTATAGCCTTCTTTAAATATTTTTCCGCATTATATACAGGTATAATTACACTAATTGTATACATTTTGCATCCTCTCTATTTGAAAATCATTGCTATCTTATTGTCAGATGCAATGTTAATTTTTCCAAGTCTCTCACTGACCTCTTTCATTGCCTGTGGATTTTCAATGCACCATTTTATTCTTTCATATATTGCATTCTCTTCAATTGGTACAATCCATCCAGTCTCTCCATCTACAAATTGTTCCCTCGATCCGGAAACATCCGTTGTAATTACTGGCTTAGACAACATTCTTGCCTCGTTTGTTGTTGTACAATATCCTTCATATCTTGATGGTTGTACATATAAATCACAATCTTTCAAATATGTGTATGGATTGCTCTGATTTCCTAATAATATAAATACATCTTTTAAACAATATTTCTCAATCTGCATTTCCAATGCTTTACGCTCTGTACCTTCGCCGCATACATACCACTTAAACTGATATCCATTTTGACATAGACGAATACATATATTTATCGCAATATCAAATCCTTTTTGTTTATCAAGTCTGCCAATAGACAGAATTCGAATCCCCTTAAAATCATCCTCAAAGCCGTGTCCCTGTTTCGCCTTCTTCTTTATTCCATCTACATCAACAAAATTATAGAATATGTCTGTTTTTTTCTCCATATCTGGATGATATTTTAAAAAACTGTCATACACACTCTTGGAAACAGCAAACACTTGATCAAAACAACTATGATACTTTATCGCAAGCATTTCATCTCCAGCATTCGTTTCCATATCTCCATGCAGCCATAGAATTTTCTTTTTTGCTTTTATCTGATTAATTACATAAAAAACAGGAACTGTATTTGGTGCATGATAAGCAATCGCAATATCATACCTCTTTTTAAGTGGAAGCAACATCTTACTGTAATATAGATTCTGTTCTAAATATGGCATCTTTGTTTTTAATTTCATCTTTGACATTAATTTTTTTATAGTTGAATATGGATGTACCATTGCATTTTTTCCGTGAACTGTTGGCAAAAGATGAACTTGTATATTCTTAGGTATCTCTTCATACAATTCTCCATCCTCTAATTCTACATACAAATCCACATCCACTTCGTTATAATCAAATTGTTTTAACATTGCAATTAATGCACGCTCAACTCCACCTGTTATCATACGCCTTGTGACGATTACTATCTGTTTTTTCATGGCACTTTCTCCCATTGCAAATTAGATTGTTTCTTTTCCCAAAATCCTTTTTACGCTATTTCTCATACGAAAATACACATATAATATAAAATATCTCTGGTGTGAGAATAAAAAAAGACTCATCTTCATTTCTTTTGGCAAATTATTTATATCTCCAAAATCCTCTTTTTTAAACAACTGACTTATTTGCTTTATTTTTTTATAGTTCTCTGCACGAAAAATGGATACGTACGCAGCATCTTGTATTTTTCTTTTTATGTTCTTACACTTTTGTGAACTGACTCCTGCATTCTTTGCCTGCTGTAAGATTTTTCTTTGATTAGATACCAAATCCACTAACGGCATTTCACGTTTTCCTATATCATAGTAATATCGGTACCCACAATAATCAATACAACGAACTTTTTTGCATTTGGAAAATGCGGATAATGCAAATTCCAAATCTTCCTGTGCCGACATATCTTCTCTAAATAATATGTTTTCTTCCACTATTAATTGAAGGCGATAAAGTTTATTTGGGACATACCCAAAAGTGCCAGTATTATCCTCACAAATCATTTCCCATAATTTTGTTTTATCTATATTTCCATATACTGTCGGAACTTTATAGACGATATCCCCATTTTGTTTCATCATCTGTAAGCCGCCAATGACAACATCTGCCCTGCCATTTTTGGCACTCACTATATATTGCTGTACCATATCCGGCAACACTTCATCATCACCATCTACAAACATCAGATACTGACCATTTGCCTTTTTTATTCCCTGATTTCTACTATACGATACCCCGTGATTTTTCTGATTAAATACATGGAATCTAACATCTTGTTTGCAGAATTCCTCACATACTTGCAAACTATTATCCGTAGAACCATCATTTACTATAAGAACTTCTATGTCCTTGTATGTCTGTTTTTGAACAGACTGAAGACATCTTTTTAATTTTGTTTCACAATTATATACAGGTATCACTATGCTTACCAGTTCCATTTCATTTCTCCTCGGAATCACTAAATTAACAAAAATGCAATTGTAACTCTATATTTTATTAATTTCAATATTATGCGTAATTTGTTTGGCACTTCCACTAGATCCAAACGTTTAAATGCATCCTTCGTTACTGAGTCATTTATAATTTTTCTACAATAACAATATTTTTTCCATACATGTTTCATCACATGTCGCTCATTTAATGAATTTAAAACTCCATATATTTTTTGCAAAACCAGTTCGTCTGAAAAATCATACTCTTTATCATCTCTAAAATAATGTTCAAAACAATCCATTAAAATCTTTGCTGATTCCCATCTATCTGATTTAAATGATTTTGTAATTGACTGATTATTATAAAAATAATGATAAAATTTGCCTTGTTCCATGTAATATGCACGATTTGTTTTTCGAACTACACGTGCACTAAAAATTGTATCTTCTGAATATCTGACCTCTTCCGAAAAATACAAGTGGTTATCCAAAAGAAAACTTCTTTTATACATAGAGCGCCATGCAGCAACAATTGGCCCAAGCGTGATCTGCGGTGTAGCAAACAAATAAGGATAAACTTCTCTTCGTAAATCCTCTTTGTCATACCCCCCCTCCTTTAACATGCTTTCTGTGCCAAAATCACATAATGTGCCATCTTCTATACCTGGCCATCCTTCATAAACAGGTCGGAATCTAATAAAATCATAGTTTCCATTATTCGCCTTTTCTAATAGCTCCTCTAACATATTAGGTTCTATCCAGTCGTCGCTATCAACAAATACGATATACTCCCCTTTTGCAATAGTAAGTCCTGCATTTCTCGCTGATGCTAACCCACCATTTTTTTTATGTACTACCCGGACTCTATCATCCTTTTTTGCGATTTCATCACATATGACCGGGCATGTATCCGGTGACCCATCATCTACAAGAATGACCTCTATTTTCTCTACCGTCTGTTTTAATATAGAATCAACACATCTTTTTAAATATTGTTCCACCTTGTAAACTGGTACTATTACTGTAACTTTTACTGTCATATAAATAATTACTCCTTTTTAAGGCTATAAAATGGATGTTTTCAAAAACATTCTTGACTGTTCCATCTTTTCATCTAACAAAGAATTTACTTTTAAATAATCAATTGATGGCATATCTTTTATCGCTTGTCCGGGTTCTATCTCTCTGTCCGTTAAGTCTATGCCTTCTAACAACTCTTTCATTCTGCTGTTTAAGTTTTCCTTTCTTTTAAAGACAAAAAAGTCTTTTTCGAAAATGACTGAAAAAGCAGTTGCATGAAAAGAATTAGATAATATATAATCTGCACCCTTAATTAACTTCAAAAACTGAATTGGCCCGGCAGCTTTCACATGTCTATTCTTATCATCAAAAAAAGAAATGATTTTTAAGTTGTTTTTTTCTGCTAATCGTTCTGCAAATTGTTTGAGATTAGAATCATTTTCAAAATCATACAGAAACAAATATGGTTGTTTACAGATTTCATCCTCATTTTCAATTAGTTTGTTCCATATAGATGAATCCAATAAAAAAACTGGATCCATAACTGCAACTGCACTTATCCCCATATCTTTTAATACATCTGTAGCACTTTTTTCTCGAACAGAAATTTTATCAAAATCTTGCAACATCGTTTTTACAAACGTTTTTTGTGTTTCATCTAATTTTGTCACTACCATACTAGCAGCATAGGAAACCTTTTTTGTACCATCTGCAACAAAGTCCAAATAAAATGCTTTATCTTTGCCATTTTGAAACAACGGATTCCATATCTGATCACTTCCTGCAATAACAACATCCGCCTTAGGGCACTGCTTTTTTAATTCCTCATTACTTTTAAACATATGTTCCGTAACTTTAAGATAGTTTTTCTTAAATGCGTCAAAATTCTGCTTCCTTCCAGCCAGATAACTATTGATCCTTCCCGGTAGTTTTGATAATAGATACAAATATTTTATTGGAAAAACATCGTATCTCTTATTTGGAATATACGAAAAACTGTAATGATGTGATAAATATTCTGGTTTATAATCTATAATTTTTACTTCATGCCCTTGATTTTGTAAATATTTCATCAAAGCGTATGCCTGCAGGCTTGCCCCCGTATTATATACATCATGACAAGTTATTGTTAATATTTTCATTTGTACCATCCTTTTAAAACAGTCTCCTAGTTAAGCAGCTCATATAATTTCTCTACTTCCTTTTGATTGCTGTAATCCCGCCTTCTGCATGCTTCACTAAGACTTTGCATCTTCTTTGGATCATCTAATAATTTAGCAATGCCATCGGCACAGCCTTCATTATCCATTGGTACAACTACACCATCCACACCATCTTCTAACTGACTGCCTGATGTAGGATAAGCCGTAATCACTACCGGTTTTGCAAACATCTGTGCTTCTCTGACTGTAACGCTTTTTCCCTCATACCTGCTTGGCTGTACATACAGATCACATGCCCTAATGTACGGATATGGATTCTCTTTTTTCCCAAGAAGAATGACATACTCTTCCATCTTTGCTGCGGCAATCTTCTGTCGAATCAATTCTTCATCTCCGCCAAATCCGATGATGTACCATTTTACTTTGAATCCCTTTTTTAACAGACAAGAACAAATAGCTGGCACATTATCAAAATTCTTAGCAGTGCAGTAACGCCCTATTGAAAGAAGACGAAATCCATCTTCTATAACTGGCATTTCCTTTGTTACATCCAGTTCCATTGCCTGCCTTTTTATCAAACGTTCTGGCAAGATATTTTCAATCAAAATTAATTTACTTCTTAAACTTGGACAGACCTCCAAAAAACTTTTGGAAACTTCCTCTGATATTGATGCAATATAATCATATTTCCCCCACATTACTGTTTCTGAAGGAATATTAATCTGCACTTTTTTATAGTCTGTATGTATCCATGCAATTTTCTTCTTTGCCCTCACCTTTTCTGCCACAAAATAATGTGGCGTTAGGAAGCTGATTGCCAAATCATATTCTACAGTTGGATTTATTTTAGGCATATATCTTTTTATATATTTATGACTATACTCTAACGCAACAGCACTATCCTTATACTGATGTTTTTTATTATATCTAGCTGCTTTTATCTTGGCATACAACCTTACTCCTGTCAGCCAAAAATGTCCCTCTCGCAATGTATCTTTCATCGGTCTGGCAAGCACTGTGTACGCTGCTACTTTTGGCAGGACATGTACATATTCTGGTATATATTCTAATAATTCGCCTTCATGACGCAATAAAAACAAATCAATTTTATATCGTTTTGAATCTAATACATTTAAAAGTCCAAGCAAGCTACGTTCTGCTCCACCCAACTCCATCGCATGCGATACAATTAATATTCGCTTCATTTAGCAGACCTCCCGAAGAACTTTAACACTCGATGTAGCGGCTTTGTTAACTTGCTTCGCATAACAGTTTTCTTATCCATCCAGCTCTTTGCATACCAGTGAATGGAATAAGTTTGTTTTGTCTTATATAATCGTCCTGTTGGATCATCATATGGGTTAAAACATTCAATCGGATAAATCACTGCATTTTCCACCTTTTGTTTTTCTCCATTTGGAACCATCCCCAGTTTTGTTAATGCCTGTGTATTTAAAATAGGACAACCTATCGTTCCCTTCGTCCCATCTAAGAGCGAATCATATTCTTTAGTCATCGCTTCTACAATTGCATTTCCGGCTTCTGCTCCAAATCCAAGGCCTGTATTGATATAATCCTTTGTCTCAAATCCAAAAAATGCCTGATTTTCTAGCAATTCATCAATGGGACGAACCACTTCCACATCCACATCGAAGTAAATCCCGCCCTCTTTATAAACAATTAAGAGTCTTAAATAATCACTCAAAAAGGCAAAACGCTTATTGTCATATGTATATGTCGTATACGGATTCTGATACACATCGATATTATCTTCATTCCATTCGATAATTTCAAAGTCCGGACAATATTTTTTCCAGCTTGCGATGCATTTCTTTGCTTTCTCTGGAAGTTCTTTTCTTCCAAACCAGCAGTAATGAATTTTCTTTGGTATCATACGCCTAATCTCCTACCTGCTCTTCCATGAATATCTGTATCGATTTATTCTAAATCTAATTGCACCTGTAAGCAGATTTGTTATCACCTGTTTTTTCCTTTTTTCTCTTACATCTTTGAAAAATTGTTCTTTTTTTACTTCATCTACTTCTTTCAATGACAACTCATCAATAATTTGATCATGGCTAATTTCTTCTGTAATATTTATAAATTCATTCCTTAAAATTGCAAATTTTTGACCATGTATCTGCTTATCTCCATACATTTTTCTTTTTTGAAGATGTATATACATGATTTCCTGTTCTTTCCTTTTCTTCAAATTTACGAATGTTAATTTACCATTTTCATATATTGCACAACATTCTGATAGATTTCCACAACAAATCAACTCATAAGAATCCCACTTTGGATCCACGAATTTTGCTTCCATATAACATCTAATCTGTGTTTCATTTTGTGGCCACGCTATCGTTCCATTTTCGTCAAAATGGCAAGAATAATTTGTTGAAAATGCATGACGAAAATCTAAAACTCTACTATATGAATTCTGAAATAACGTATTCATCTTTTCGCAATTTCGCATCAAACAAAAGTGTCCATGAAAAGATATTTTGTCATACCGATTTAATATCTCATCATCAATAAAAGACGCAATATTTCCAAAAATTAAATCCATGTCACAAAATCCCCAAAAATCAAACTTTTTGATTTCATCGTAAAAAAGTAATCCATACGCAGGCTTATAATCACATAATTTATACGGGGCATTTAATTTAATTTTCATTTTTAGCATATTCGCAATTCTATTTTTTAGTGTATCGAATGACATCTTTAATACTTTTATATTAGAACTTTTTTTAACTGGAACCTTCAAATCTGTAACTATAAGAAAAGTGATTTCATGATTCGCCTCTGCTGAATTTTTCCACAAATCAAAATATGGTGGCATGGATCCGTAATATGGAATAATTAATACAATTCTGTCTTTTGTTAATTTTTGCATTTTTTTCACCTCCTAAGCATCAATGAATCCTACATATCTCTCGGTTGCATTTTCACGATGGTGAATCGTTGCCGGATTTCCAATTACAACAGAATGTGCCGGAACATCGAAATTCACATAACTATTTGGTGCAATCAATACATCGTCTCCAACCATAACATTTCCTACTACCGTAGCATTTATCCCTATAAATACACAGTTTCCAATCTTTGGTACTCCTACATTTCCTCTATTGGTTCTGCCAATTGTGCATCCTTTGTGCAGATTTACATTTTCACCAATCTGTGTTCCTTCTGCTACGGTGATATTATATGGGTGTCCGAGATACAATCCTTTCCCAATTTGTGCCTTTATGGAAATTTCCAGGCCATATTTTCTTGACATCTTATATAGAATAAATCTCCGAAAAAATGTTTCTTTTTGTTGACATTTGCGAAACCACCACATAAATGATAACTGATGAAAAAGCATATATCTTACAATTGCTTTGAATCCAAACCGATATCTTACTCCTGTCATCCGGTAATACTCCGCCTTTTGGCATACTTTTCTCTCATATTTATTCATTTCAGTTTCCTTCCTATAATTTCAAGCCCTAAATCATTGATTTTTAGACTTTTTCTTTAAACAGTTACCTCATAACAAGTGCTAAAGTGCATGAACATTCATTGTATCAAGTACTGAATAGCTGAAAACAGGTCCACCAAATAAAACATCCATTGCTTTATAAAGGCTATAATTCCTCTGTTCTGCTATGATGATGAACCTTCCGTGTCTAATGGCATCGTGTGCCAACTTCCTTCGTCCCATCTGCTCATACACTGAGTGCCGGCTAAGCTTTCAAACCGAGGCATACCCTACGGAGAGAACTACTGCCAGCTACAGCTCTTGTTTGTTTTTATTGTTACTGACCTTCCTTTGCTGCAGGGACTCTTTTCATTGGACGCCTCTCTTGCTTTATCAGTTGGTCTTGGTGCTGATGTAGTGCTCTTCACACTCCATCTGGTTTACGGGTTTCTTTTCCAAAACCCTGCCCGGATCCAGATAAACTCTGAATCCCGGCAAGGGTCTGGAATTGTAATGCTATCTTAAGTAGTACTTATGCTGCCTGTGGTATTGACTGATCTGGTCTTACAATGTCTCCCAACAGTTTCTTCGGATCCTTTTTGTCAAACTTACCTTTGGTTTCCAACTCATGCCAGGTAGATGCTTTTAACTCTGCCTTAATAGCCTCAGCTTTTGCAATAATTTCCTGCTGTTCAAAAATATTTACTGATAAAACTTAATTTTTCTTCTTTGAGCCTTTAATATGCATTGTAGATACCTCTTGTATTTGTTAGATTTTACCAACTGGCAGGTCAGTAATAATCTAATTTTACTTGAGGTATTTTTTTCGTCAATCTCTTGACCTATTTAAATTATACAGGAAGCTTTCAAACAAACTTTAAAGCAGTCCCATAATAAATAAACTGTATATATAAAAAGCAAGATAACCCACAACAGCCGCTCCCGTAATACATTGTTTTGATTTTTCATTAAACATATTTTTTAACTCCCATGGCAACAGAATGTAACTATATAGGGAAAAATAAATAGGAAGTCTTCCTATAAAGATACCAGATGTAAACATCGACACAACATAGATTGCTGTCGATATAATAGACATGTTCGTGCAGAAATTAATACACGGATTGTTTGCTTCATCCAGATATCTTTTACCTATAAATGAAAGAATCGCCGGTACTGCATAAACCAATACCCTGAATATATTCGTTCCATCATCCTGCCAGCTCTGCCAGTCAGAAACAACATTTGTATACTGTGTATCTGCAAGCACAGAATCCAACAGGTTCGTAAAACTTCCTATAAACGTAACAGCTGCGATTGTTGCCATTATAACAAGAATAGTTTTCTTATTCCATGCCTTTCCCTGCGCCACAAAAAGAAACGGTATCACAATCAGTGCACTACCATGGAACCGGGAAGCTAATAAGATTAGCAAAATAGCAACTATATATTTCTTTTTCAGAATCAGTCCAAAACATGCAAAGGTAATGGTCACTGCCATAAATTGTCTAATTCCGTTGAACATCCAGGATATATAATCTGTCGATGCAATAAATAAAAAGAAAGTAAAAAGAAATTCCGGCGAATACTTACGGTATACAAGAATCAATAATGTTGCCTGAATCAATGCCAAAATGATAAAATAAATTTCCGGCTTATTGCCAATCAGGCATTTTATTACCGCTGAAAAACAGAAAAATCCCTTATCTTTTTTTACTCCCTGCATATAAGTTTCTATTCCACCAAAATCACTTGGCATATCATAAAAACTAGAGATATACATGGATGTATCTCCTACACTTCCTCTATATCCACACCAGATAATCAGTGGAACAAATATCAAAAATGCCCACACCATATAATAGCGCTCTACTTTTTCTCCACAGACCACTTCTGGTCTTTTCACATTTATGTACATGGCTGCAATTCCTAATATTACGATCCACACCAGTATCAAAATATAATTTGACATTTTTTGTCCTCTATACCCTCTTTGCCTTATATCTCACATATGCCGTCCATGACCACCCAAAAGGTGTACACAAAACAGTTAATAGCTTTTTTGGCGATTCTTTTATATATTTTCTGTTTCCAGCAATCTGACTGCTTGAACAATAATGAATACAGTCTATGATTAATCTTTTTGTTGATTTTGGATATTGCATCGATACCTTCCTAAGAAATGCAAATCCATTTGGATTCTTTAAGTATTGTTTCCACATCGTTTTACTTGACCCATCAGCCTGATACTCCACATCACACAATACTTCATTCATTACAAATAATTTGTATTTTTGATCGACTAACGTATATTTATATACCAGTCCTACGTATTTTTCTCCCTCAAATACCGGATACGGTGGCACACTGTTTATTACATCTGTGCGGTAAACAAGTTTCTTATCCCCTTGTCCTCCTGCTGCATAATAGTCACCAAGTGTCGTCTCTTTCAGGTGCTCTGGAAATCCTTTTCCTATGATATTTCCCTTAAAGTCTGCATCTAGTCCGATTAATCCGGCATAGTTTTTGTCTCTTACCTTTTCCCAGGTATCTATGATTTTCTTCACAGCCCCGTCAGCCATACAGTCATCTGAATCGATGCAGACATTCAGCTCAGTATCGATATTTTCATAAGCTACATTATGCGCCGTATGCATCCCGCCATTTTCTTTATAGATATATCTGATTTCAAACGTTTTTTCCTGTTGCTGCCACTCTTTTACCAATTTTGCTGTCTGATCTTTCGATCCATCATCTACAATCAGCCAGACGAAATCTTTACATGACTGCTTCTGTAAGCTTTCATAGGTTCTTGGCAGCGTATGCGCCCGGTTGTATGCCGGAGTAAAAACTGTAAGTGTTGCCATTCTTATTCTCCACTGTGTGCAATATAATAGTTTTGCAGCCATTTTGCTGCCTCTTCAATATCATAACCATGAGACTTCATCTCATCGTAATGATCCGTTCGCGTGTTCTTTGCCCTCCCTATGATATGTTCTGCCCATATCTTAGGACTATCGGTCAATTTTTGTGTCGTTACAAGATTAGTTGTAATAATACATTCTTCCGGAACCTGGTCAGATATGATACATGGCAGGCCTGCTGCCTGTGCTTCGACCATAGTAACCGGCAATCCTTCATACAAAGATGGAAATACAAATACATCCATTGCCTGCATCTGTTCCTCTACATCTGTTCTGACACCCGCAAAGATGATATGATCTGCAATACCAAGCTCTCTGGCTTTTTCTTGTATTTCCTTTTTCCCATCTCCGTCTCCGACTAAAAGTAATCTGGCAGATGGATTTATTTTCTGTACTTCATAGAAAATGTCGATTAGAAACGTGTGATTCTTTTGTGGATTGAATCTTCCCACATGTCCAACCAAAAGTTCATCAGAAATATTCCATTCATTTCTTATTTTTTCTGCAACAGAAGGTTTGTACTGGTATCTCTTTACTTCCACCGCATTTGCCATAACATGATACTGTTTTCCTCCAAACATCCAATCCCCCGCATCTTTTCCACATGCAAAAAGTGCAGTTGCAAATGCAGGAATCTTCTTCATGTAATGCAGCTTAATCAGATACTTTAGATTCTTGTCCTGATTGCTGTTATGGCTGTGCGCAATCCGTACCGGTACTCCACACTCCTTCGCCACTTTTAAGGCGACTGAACTCAAACAGTCCTGGTGTACATGCACGATTCGATATTCCGGGTGTGCCTTAAAAAAAGTACGCAGCTCGTTCTGATACGATTTACTCCATGGTACCAGTCTGGATACATGATGAATTTTTCCACCAAGCGATAAGATTTCTGCATCATAATCCGCCTCGAAGTCTCTGTGTACAAGGAAATCAAACTGTACCTTTGTGCGGTCAATATGACGATAGTAGTTCATAAGCATCGTTTCCAAACCACCTCGTCCCATATAGGTTACGATATGTAATACTCTGATTGGCTGCATCTCTACTCCTTCACTTTCGCCACCGTCATCTTCACCACTTCATCCTTCGCAAACTCTCTTGCCATCTTATCTCTTGCGCATTTGCCCATTTCTTCTCGGTCGGCACGGCTCTTATGATAGATTTCATTCATCTTCTGGTACAGAGAATGTGCATTTTTCACCTGACAGAGGTATCCGGTTGTGCCGTCTTCCACGCTTTCCATACAGCCTGGAATTTTGCTTGTAACAACCGGTCTGCCGGTGGATGCTGCTTCTAGCAGGACATTTGACATGCCCTCATGATAACTTGGAAGGACGATGCAGTCTGCTGCTTTATAATACGGTCTCGGGTCTTCTTTGAATCCATGAAAGACTGCGATGCCGTCTTCTACTAACTTCTCTACTTCACCCTTATATTCGTCTTCGAAGAATCCGACAATGTCAAGAACGACTTTCTTGCCATATTCCTTGTGTAACTTGCGAATGGCGTAGAAGAGCTCGTCCATACCCTTTTCCTTCATGATTCGGCCCAGATACAGGAAGTGAAATGCTTCATTTTCCGGATAGGCTTCGTACTGATAGAAGTCGAGAGTGATGCCGGCTCCGGAAAGGATCGTCTGCTGCTTTGCCGGAGTGATCTTCTTTTCCTGGAAGAGTGCTGCATTTCGCTCATTTTCAAAGAAGACGGTCTTTGCGCCCTTTAAAGCAGTGCGGTACATCATGGTTACGACCTGGGAAAGTCCCGGCTTTTCAAATGCGGTGCCAAGTCCCTGTACATTTACGCAATATGGAATGTGCAGGCGTCTGCACGCATAACCGGCATAAACATTTGGCTTAATCGAATAAGTGATGACCATGTCCGGCTTTTCTTTCTTTAACATGGCACGGTACTGCTTATATAAACGCAGATCTGTCATCGGATTGATGCCGCGGCGGTCAACCGGAGTCTCGATCATATGGCATCCCATATCGGCAAAGTCTTTCTCGTGGCCGACAAATGGAGTGCTGATATAGACCTCTGCATCTTCCATCAGCATCTGTATGAGTTCTCTTCGGAACTGCCACAGCATATAAGAATGATTCGTGATAATCATTACTTTTTTATTTTTCTTTTCTCGCTCCATTGTTCCTGTTCCACCTTCTACAACGCCGCTTCCACGGAGTACGGAAAAAATGGTACCAAAGACGCACCGGATGTCCATCGCAAGTCCTGCTTTTCTTACGTACTCTCCGTCAAGCTTTGCTTTTACGTCTATCTCGAGTTCGTCACGTCCATTGATCTGCGCCCAGCCGGTAAGGCCCGGCTTCACATCATTTGCACCATATTTGTCTCTCTCTGCAATTAAGTCTGTCTGATTCCACAGTGCCGGTCTCGGTCCGACGACTGCCATATCGCCTCTTGCAATGTTGTAGAGCTGAGGCAGTTCATCTAAAGAAGATTTACGCAAGAAACGACCCACCTTTGTGATATACTGCTCCGGGTTATCCAAAAGATGCGTCGGTATGTCATGCGGAGTGTCAAGCCGCATGGAACGAAACTTATATAACTTGAAATATGACTTATGAACACCGACTCTCTTTTGTGAAAAGAATACCGGTGCCCGTAAGCCATCTTCCAACTTAATAGCTGCCGCTATCGCCAGAAATACCGGCGACAGCACAACCATTCCCACTGAGCCCAGGATCATATCTACCATGCTCTTAGTTTTTAAATAATTTTTCTGCCTTGCGGACAGTTTTGTAACATTTTTCATAAGTAACCCCCTCATACTCAGGTTGTTTCTTTTCCTCAAATTCTATAGTTTCTCACTCTAGTTTTATATCGTACCACTATTCACATGATTTGGCAATCAGTTCTCTTTCGTCTCTGTAAATACCTCTTTTTGATTTACCGCACCTGTCTCTTCTTCCGGTTCATCAAACTGTTTTTCATAGCGGCTGTAATGTCTATATCCGCCATAACGACCATATCTTCCATATCTTCCATAACGATAGCGTCCATAGTATCCATAACCATATCCATATCCACCACCCGTAGAGCGGTCGCGGTTTAATACATAACCCAGCATATGGATTCCACTCATCGAAATGTTCTCCACACCCATACGAATCTGGCGCATCTTTGCATAATCATAGCGGATCACATAGACTGCAGCATCCAGATATCTTGCAAGTACCGGCGCATCTGCAAGCATCTCAGAAGGAGCCGTATCAAATATTACAAGGTCTGCTTTCTTCTTTAAAATGGAAATGAGTCTCTCCATCTGCTTACTCTCAAGCAGGTCGGAAGAACTTCCTTCTGTCGTTTTGCCATACAGAATCTGCAAAGATCCCGGGCACTTCTCAAGTTCTACCGTTGTCATTGCTTCACTGATCTTCACCTTACCTTGAAGCACCGCCTGAAGTCCGGGAAATTCTCCTTCCTGATTCATGGCTTTTGCAACAGATGGTCTTCTCATATCACAATCTACAAGTATGACATTTTTCCCTAGTTTTGCCTCTATGATTGCCAGATTCACAGAAAATGCCGTCTTTCCTTCTTCCGGCACAGAGCTGGTGACCAAAAGCGTCTTAAACTCCTCTTCCTCCATCTGTTTCATTACCTTAATTCCGACCTTTCTGAACGCTTCCAAATATCCCTGCGGAATTCTTTTATTTAATACATTGACTGAATTATAAAAACTTTCTTTATTTCTCTTCTTTACATGTACTTCCGGCAATGTTCCAAGATCAACCAGATTCAAATGGGTCTTAATCTCCTTACCTGTCTTCACGGTACGTCTGGTAAGTACATAAAGAGACAGAATCACAAGACCAATAATGGCACCCTTAAGTGCCCCTCTCTTCCAGGAAGAAGAAATGACTCCCTGCTTTGTCGTATCATCCGGAACACCTGTTTCATCCAGGATCTTCAGAGTCGTATTTCCAAGTACGAACTGTGCCACTTCCGGATAATTTTTAATGACTGACTTTAATGTCTTATAGGAAAGTTCTGCATTCGTACCGGTAACGGATATCGTAAGCATATTCGTTCCCTCTTCCGCCTTAACAGAAATGGATCCCGGAACAGAGTCCAGCTTCATATCCTTAGCTACCACATCTTTTAGCACACCACTTGTCAGTATGTATGGGAAAACATCCGCCATCTGCTGTGCAGACGCATTGTTCTGGTAAGCCGGACTTCCATCAATTGTCGTTACTGCCACCGTCGCTGATGCCGTATAGACAGGGGTATAATTCTTTCTTGCTTTGATATAACTATTCAGTCCAAAAATCAATGCGAGAACCAAAACCAGCCACCACATTTTCTTGATTCCATATTGGAAACTACGAAGGAATTCAATCAGATCAATCTTCTCGATTTCACCCTGTTGCTCCTTCCCAGATTTTTCTCTCATCTCATCCATGTCTGCTATACCTCTTTATTATTCGTATATTTCCCATAACGTCCATATCGCCCATATCTGCTGTACCTGCTGTAATGATCTCCCACCGGGCTGTCCGCGATACTCTGAAACGTCATGACACCATTTAAAACAACTCCAAGTACCTTGGTATGATTGTCACGGAAATCATCCATCATCTCGTTGATATCTTCTGCAAGTGTAACGTTCTGTCTGGCAACGACCATTACGGCATCTGCATGCTGTGCAAAAATCTGTGCATCTCCGATCATTCCAGATGGTGGGGTATCGATAATGACGTAATCCACAATCTTACTGCAGGCTTCTATAAGAACCGGAAGCTGTCTGTTTCCAAGCATCTCTGTAGAAGCAGAATAGGACACCTTTCCACCTATAAATCCAAGCCGCTTACGCTCCGTATTTAACAAAATGTTATTGGCACCTGTTCTGCCATTTAAGAACTCTCCAAGCTCATTTTCTTTTTTCGGACTCATTCCCAATAACAGATACTGTGCAGGGCATCTGATATCGCCATCAATCAAAATGACTCTCTTGCCTTTTTTCGCAAGTGTGATTGCAAGATTCCCTGCCACGGATGACTTTCCTTCATTCTCACAGACACTCGTAACTACCAGGATCTTACCGTTGATCTTTGACATATGGTATTCCACCCTGGCCGCAAGCATCTTAAAGCTTTCCACGAACCGGAAGCTTGCCAGAGGATTATCCACCAGAACTGCCTTCTTCCGGTGCTTAATCCATTCCTTTATCGTCTTATACTTCCATTCATAACTAATCGCTCCAAGACTTCTGGCATCGAGCTTTTTCTCTACTTCTCTTTCCTGCTTCACCGTATTATGCATATAAGACCAGATAGCAAATAACAGTATGCAGACAGCCATTCCCAGGAAGAATCCCTTCTTTGCCATCTCACCGTTCTGTAGTGGATTGACCGGTGCATACGGAATCTTCGGATCTTCCAAAACATCAAGCACTGTCGTTCCAACTGTATAATAAGAAATGCTGGTGTAGTTGTCCATCACCGTTTTGATAATATCAATCGAATCCTTTGGCGAATGTGCAGTAACAGAAAGGGTCAGCATATTCGTTCCCTTTACAACATTGGCACTGATATCCGCATCAAGCTTATCCATATCCAATTTTTCACAGATTGTCTTCTTCATAATCGTACTTTCCAGAATCTTCTGGAATGTTTCTGCCATCGAATTGGCAGAAGAAAGATTATTGTATGCATTGGCATTCTCTCTGGATGTGATAACAAATGTTGCCTGTGTACGATAATTCGGAACATATATCATGCTGCTTGCCACATAAAAAAGCATTGCACCGGCCAGCGCTCCAAACAGGATGACCCACCAGTTTTTTAAAATATCACAAACCAATGAAATCGGTTCAAATTCTGTCTCCGTCTGTGCGGATGCATTCTCCCGATTATTTTCCATCTTCATTTCCCTCCACAACTACAAACATCTTTGTCACAGCCGTCGGAATTCCATCTCCGGTATACGAAAATTCTACCGGATATACTCCAGGCTCATTGTAATCCACCTTCGAATTCACACTAATCGACTCCATAACACTGGGATCTTCATTATACTGTGTAATCAGCCCATTCTGTTCCAGTCCGACCACATAACACATCGGATCTATCATATTTCCAACAGTTGTATAAACAATATACTCCGATAACGCCGGATATTGCTTTATACTTTCATTCTCATTATCCGTAATCGTAATCTCAAACGATACCGAACAGACATCTCCCGCACTGTTGCTTACCTGTGCCGTAACCGGATAATCTCCCGGCTGCGGATTATACAGGCTGTCATTCATTGAAAGCTTCACCTGGCTGGTCAGGTCTCCATCGAGACAGTCTGTTGCACTCAGATAAGATACAAAGTCTGTATTCGCCGCTTCTGCCGCGCTACATCTTGGTGCATGAAGCATCTTAATCCGTGGTGGCGTATAATCATTATATTTCACCGTTCTTTTTAACGTTCCCATCTGGTTCGATTTATCAAAAACGACATAAGTGACCGTGCGTTCATTACCCGAAATAAAATGAGAGATAGAAGAAATACGAACTTCCTTCGTCAAATCCCCATCCCTGTTATCCGTAGCCTTAATTCCCTTCATCAGTGCCTCTTCCTGATTCTCATTGACACTGAGTACAAGCTCATCCTCACTACAGGTAATCACCGGAGGCACATGGTCTTCCACCATCTTTTCCTTTATTAAAAATCCAACGAATACCGCACATGCCAACACAAATATCAGACATATGGCTCTTCTCAATCTAATCATGTTTTCTCCTTTAATCATAATAGTATGGTAAAAATGGAAGCGGCTCCAATTCAAGTACCGGCTTATCCTGACAGATTCTGCCGGGATTGTCTCGAAACAGCACATCCAGATGCCGCTTTGAACAACATTCACTAAGTGCTTCATACGCATCCATCAAAAAAGGCGTCCGCTCCACCGCGCTGTGTGCATCACTTGCCACAACCGATACCAGATGGTGATGAAGCAGGCGGTATGATGTCTCCCTTGCCGACTCACCAAACCGTCCAAGAAAACTTCCCTTATTGACCTGAATGGCATATCCCTTCTTCCTCCACTGATATACAATCTGCGGATCATCCTGCACAAAATAATAACGCTCCGCATGCGCAATCACAGGCTTTGCACCAACTTCCCTTACCTTACCAAGAAGCCTCGTTGCAAAGTCCGGATCCTCATCAAATGCAAACTCCATCAGAATATAATGGCTCTGATTGATCGTCATTACCTTTCCATCTGCCATCTGCCGTGGCAGATCCTCTGTAGAAAATGCCTCCATCCCCGGAAAAAGCCTGATTGGAATCTTCTCTTCCTTAATCGCCCTTGCGGCCTGATTAAACGTATTCACATAATGCTCTCCAAATGCATTATCATACAGTCCCGGAATATTAAAATGCGGTGTTGCCACGATTTCTGTTACTCCGCTCATAGCAGCCAGCCTTGCCATCTCTATCGTATCTAAAATATCTACTGCTCCATCATCCATCCCCGGCAGGATATGCGTATGTATATCAATCATTTTACCACTCTCTACCTTAAAAATCCATTGCCATTTTTGCAGCTTCCTCTTCCGAAAGCTCTGTCACCCTGGTATCCATCACACGGTATACCCGTCTGCACATATTTAACACACTTGGTCTGTGCGTTGTAACAATACATGTTTTGTTTGGTTTCTGTGTCATAATATTGCGAAGCACCCTGCGCTCCGTCTCCACATCCAGTGCGGAAGTAGCCTCATCCAACAGCAGCACCGGCGCATCTCTTAAGAGTGCCCTTGCAATCGACAGCCTCTGTGCCTGCCCTTCCGACAGTCCACGGCCACGCTCGCCCACATTGCTATTTATCGTGTCCGGACGCTTCTTCACAAAGTCCCACGCACACGCAATCTCCAATGCTTCTATCATCTCTTCCTCTGTCGCATCTTCCTTTACCATCCGCAGATTCTCTGCGATGGTTCCCGACAGAATCGTATTGCCCTGCGGAACATATGCAAACAGGTGTCTCGTCTCTGCATTTAGTACCACTTCCATGCCGCCTGCCGCAGACATCACTGCCTGCCCGCTCTGCGGATGAATCAGCCCCAGAAACATACGGATTAATGTTGTCTTACCCTCTCCGGAAGGACCCACCAGTGCAACAATCTCACCCGGCTTTGCCTCAAACGAAGAATCTGTGATCACACGCTCTTCCTTCACATAAGAAAAATCCACATCCCGCAAAGAAATGGAAAATCCATCTGCCGCATACGCATCAAGCACCGAACTCTCTGTAATATGTACTTCCTTCGGAAGCTCCACAAGCTCACGAATACGGTGCGCCGATACTGAACTATTTAAAAATGTCGGAACAATAGTCACCAGATTATTAAATGCCGCCGACAGATTGCTTCTCTGCTGCAGAAACAATGTCATCGTACCATATGTAATATCATGCGTCCACAACCGGAACAGACAATATCCAAATGCAATAAACTGCACGACCATTCCAATCCCCTGCAGAACTACATTCGTCTTAATCGTAAAATAATTATACTTAAGGCTGTCATCCCGAAACCGCTTCTGCCACCATCTCATCTTCTTACTATAATGCGGCGCAATACCAAAAGATTTGATCGTATCAAAGTTATAAAATGTCTCGACCTCAAATCCCATCAGCTTACTGCTCGTCTCGAGCACCTTCTGGCTAAAGTCCCTCTGCTTCTTCAGCACCGTCCGTGACAGCAGAAGAAGAAACGGCGCACTGCCAAGCGCAATCAGAGCCATCACCCAGTCATAATGCAGGATGACCATAAATGTCGCCACCAGCTTATAAAGTGCGATGATAATCGTCGGAAGCCAGCTGATGGCATTGCTGCTGATCGTACGAATATCGCCATTAAAACGATTCAGAATGTCTCCATTGCTATACTTACTGATCTCCATCCAGTCCGCATCAATAATCTTATCAAAAATATCCGCCTGAATATCATTGTTAATATCAATACTAAGCTTCGTGGAAACCCGGTTGATCAGGCTCTCAAACAACAGACTGAACACCTGTCCGCCAACCATCACAAGAAACAGCACTGCAAGCTTACTCGTCTGATAACCCGTAATGATATCGATCAGATACTTACTCGCCACACTGCTCGCAAGTCCAAACGACGTACTTAAGATTCCCAGCACAACATAAAACAGAATCGCTCCCTTATACCTTGCGCTATACCCAAGAATCCATCTCCAGTCCTCTAAAATCTCCGAAAATGTACCATCTTTCCATCGTTTCTTTAATATTCTGACCGATTCAAACTGCGTCTTCTTCTCTCTCATGATCTGCCTCCTCTAAAAAGAAGCTTCGTATAAAGAGCCATCACCGGTCTTCGAAGTGGAATCATATGCAGCCACACATGACGAAAGAACTCCCACCAGAAGTCCCCCGGCTGTATCGTCTTTCCCTTTCTTATGACTTTCGTCACAACCGCAAATACCTGTTCCCCTGCGACCGGTCCCTCAATCATACACTGCGCATCACCCACGATATAATACCCATCCGGCTTCACATGGTGAATCCTGTGCATGATATACTGTCCGTTTCTTCTTTTAAAGAACACCATATCGCCCTTCTTCAGTTTTGCCTCCGGCTTCCGAAAGAAGATCGTATCACGCTCATGAATCAGAAATGGCGCCATACTATTTCCCGCAATCCGCATGCTGACTTCCCGTCCATCGTCCGTCAATTGCTTCAGAACCGACACATATTCTCTTGTATCTATCACCTTCATATATCTGTCCCCTAATCTATCACATGATACTTCCGAAGAAGTTCCACACGTTTATTTCCAATCTCTAAACTACTCTGATTCTCTGTATGCTTCCTGTCTGCCGCATATCCAAACAGCCGCATCACCCATGCTGCCGGAAGCAGCCACGGATACTTACAGAGCCACACATAATGCCCCTTCATATAAGAAACACCCGGAAACAACGATGACCAAACCGACGACGCCGTCGCCTTTTTGCCTCTCCTAGCAGCTTCCAGCGTCATATTCGCGCTGTGCCTTCTCGCCATCGTGCTCCCGCCATACACACCGCCTTCCAGCAGATCCACAAGAAGCGGCATACAGTCCACACTCTCCTGCGTATAATCCACATATCCGGTTTTCTCCCAGGAGCATCCCAGATACTCTCTGCCAATCTTTGCCAGAGCACTGAAAAATGTATCCATTCGAAGCTGTGCAAGCTTATCCTGAATTTCTCTCCAGTCAATCCGCGTCGTGTAATGCTTTGCCATCATCACCATATCACAGACCTGTCTGATCCCAAATCCACTATGTAAAAAATGCTTAAAACTATGACAGATCAGATAAAACATATGGTCCGTCGGCGAAAGTGTCTTAATATCCACTCCCTCAATCTGCTCACAAATGCATCGGTCAAATGCCCCTGCAAATTCCTGATTCAGATGACCATATGCACCCTCGCCTTCTGCAAACAACGAAAAGTGAAGCTCTATATATACCTGATTTCTCGGATTCAGATATGGAATCTCATACGGCAGATCCTTAGGATCCAGCTCCTGCCTCTTATATCCTTCCTCTAACAAAATGCAGTCAAAGGTCTCAAACTCTTCCTTCCTAAGCAGCAGATCTTCATCCGCTGATATCCGAAAGTCCGGCTTTTCATAAAAAGACCGGCAAATCAGCCCCTTCACAACCAGCGGATGTACCCCTTCCTTCTGAAGCTTCTGATACAGCTCCAGAAAACCAGCCGTCCTTTGCACCTGCAGCATCACTTCCGCAATCGCACTCTTCTTCCACCTCGCAGCAAGTGGCGCATTCTCCTCTAAAAGGAGCACCGAATCCCTCCGGATCATCTCATATATAATTGCTAAAATCTTATGCATCGCAGCAAGGTCACACAGCTCCTTTAGCTGTGAAAACCTTTCCGGAAGATGGTATTCCTCATCCCCCTGCATAAAGCACCGAAGTGCCTGTAACAGCTCTTTTTGTGTATTCGTCATCATACCCCTGTTTCCCGTTTCTGGTATTCTTTCTCCATCTCTTCTAGGAACACCTCTGTCTGCCGGCACAAATACTCCGGCTTCTTATAACTGCATCCGCCACCTTCCGCAATCGTAAGCGCCCCGCACATCATACACGCAAAACGCTTCTTGCAGTTCTTGCATTCAGATGGCAGCAAAATCTCATCCGTCGCCTGATAGATTGACTTCCATGCATCCGAAAAGCCAATCTCAAATGGTCTGGCTACCGGCTCATTCATCATGCCGCAAGGCGTCATTCGTCCGTCCCATGTCATCCAGAATGAAGACCGTCCCGCCATACAACCCATCTTCTCATCCGGGGTACGCTCACACTCTTCCTCACCGCCCATAAAGTCATCTCTTCCTTCATGGAGTGCCTTTAACCGAATCGCAAGCTCCTCCTTAGACAGGCGGTACATATCCGCCTTCGCCCTCGCCTTTCCGGCCTCTTCTGCTGTAAAACGCACCTCATCATCCGTCACGCCGTCCTTCGCACTACGTACCGGCGGGAACATATAAGTAGCCGCATTCACCTGAATCTCCCTGCTCTTACCAAATGCAAAGATATCCTCCATATCATCCAGATTGTACTTCGTAAAGCTCGCATTGATATTCACAAAAATGCCCGCATCGTGCATCAGATCAATCGCCTTCGTAGCTGCATCATATCCGGTCGGATGTCCACACAGCTTTTTATAAGTCTCATTTCCACCACCATAAAGTGTCACATTCACCTTCATCGGCGGATCCTTCTTTAACCACTCCACGGTCTCCTCATCAATCAATGTCGCATTCGTATTAATTGAGATGAGTAACCCCAGCTTCTTTAACTCTGTATAAATCTGTCTAAAATCTTTTCTAAGAAATGGTTCCCCGCCCGTCAGCAGCAAGAAGAGCATTCCCTCTTTTGCACAGGCTTTTCCCATCTCAATCCATTCTTCTGCTGTATACTCTCTTCCCCTTTCCCGCATCTCTGCTTCACTCATTCGAATGTAACACATCCTGCAATTCATATTGCATCTCGGTGTCAATTCAAATGTACCGGAAAGCGGCACTTTATTGTGTGCCGCCTTCTGATACAGATATTTTCTAAGCTGCGCCTGCACTGGTGCTTGTTGTTTCTTCATGAACTTATTCCCCAATCTCTTTTAATTATCAAGTATCTGTACTCCAATAATCTGACTGCTGTCCGGATTAAAATGTGCCGCAACTGCCTCTGCTTCCTTGCCTGCGCCCACATTTTCAAATGGTGTACGGTAAGTAATTCCGCCAAAATAAGCACCGCCAATCTGTACGTACTTATAATAAACATAAACTCTCTTAAGCTCTTTATCCGTCTTATTCTTCAGCGTAATCTTTCCATTCTCAGTCTTTAACTCTACCTTATCCTCTTCCAGTGTCGGCTGATCCATATATCCCGTAGCCGCATTGCCATATGTATAAGTATCTTTATCTGAAAACTCTCGCTTATTGCTCTCAAGTACCAGCGTAGAAGTTCCTGCCGGAAGATTCGTCACCTTAAAACTCGCCGTCTCATTGCTATTTACCTGAAAATCAATCAGCGCAACCTGAAGCATCTGGTCAGAATTGTTCGTAATCAGCATCGCTGTTACGTTCTTTGTCGCCTCGTCACTTCCATCTTCTATAAAAGAACCGGAATAAGCACCGATGGACTCAACCGTGAGGTTCGGATCGGAAAGGACGATTTGCTCTGCTTTTTCCGTCTTGTCTTCTACACCTACTTTGGCTGAATATCCCTGAATCTTACTAACATCCAGTGTATCCTTTCCAGGTTTAACAATTTCATATGCATCTGCCTCTGTGGCAGACTTTTCTTTCGAATCATTCTTTGTAAGCTTGAGGGCCAGTAATATTCCAACAACCACAATTACAATAACGCCTATAAACAAAACAACTTTCTTTGTTTTTTTCTTATTTTCTGAATTCTGTAATTTCACCATTGTATTCTCCTAACTTTATATTGTGAAATTTGTATATATGCAGTCTTAGTATAACGTATCTTCGCTTAATTTACAAACTTTTATCTAATTACCACAGAAAATTTCCTTTTTGAGTACCTCTACTGCATCCTGATCCGGCCGACATTCCAAATGATAAACAGGTATTCTTTTTACAAATTGGTTCAATAACTCTGTCATTTTCATTACAAATTCTGGATCCCATGCATTTATCGTTGTTTCTCTATATATCTTTGTAAATGCATTCAATACACCGAGTCTACAAACCTTATTATGCGGTGCTTGTGATAATACCACAACCGCTTTTACCGGTGCAGACATCGTTGTCATGATTTGTGAAGAACCTGCAAATGGCGATCCATAAACCTGAAATGTACCATCCTCTTGCTTACGAATCATTCCACGATCTCCATTTATAATCTCTGCATTTTCATATTTTTCCCACAAGTCCGCTTGTGTTGATTTTCCTGTACCCGATGGAGCAGAAAATAAGATTCCATGCCCATTCACACGAATCACTGACGCATGTAATTGAAAGCAATCATAATCAAGCATTACCCTTTCCAACGCCAGATACGTTCCAAAATGCAATTTATTTTTGAACATTTCCATCTGTGGTGCAGTTAACAAAAACTCATATTCATCTGGATGATTGATATCATGCTTTAATGTCATTGGATAATTTGCCTCGCCATTCCACCACGGAAATTGCCGATATTCAACGGAACCAATGCGATATACGGTCATGCGGTCATTTTGATAAACCGGTTCATTTTCCAAAAAAATTTTTTGTTCTATTTTTTTCACCTGATAATGTACATTACATGCTTTTTTTTCTTTATTTGTATTTTGGAATATTTTAAAGTAATCCACAATTTCAAATTCATCTTCACATTCTATGCAAAAATTTATATTTGCGATTTGAATAGTTATTTCATTCATATTTTCCTTTATAGCGATAAAAACCGCACTACTGTATGCGGTCTTATCGATTCTATTTAATTTTTACCTTACAGTTAATGTTGGAGTTCCAATTCTAACCGTTGAATTGCACAAGAAAAGAACTGTCTAATGACAGTTCTTTTCTTGTATATAGTTCTTATGACGCAAATATTGCATTTGTTGCTGTAAAATAGCACACACCATCGGTTGAATCTGTACCTTTGTATTCATAAGAACATGTGGATGTAGATTGGAAAAATTTATCTACTGCAATCATACCATTAATCTGTTCTGCCAGATTCTTATCAATTCCAGCTTGCGTCAGTTTATCTACAGATACACATGTATCATTTGCATAATTCATTTTAACTGAACAACTTCCAGCTATAAATTCCTGTAACACAAAGTTTTCTACTGCAATACAGGGTTTGCTATATTTCTTTTTCATGACAATCGTTCTCCTTTACCTTACAGTTAATGTTGGAGTTCCAATTCTAACTGTTGCCTTGTTTTCAGCTGTGATTCCTTCTACTGTGTACTTATATTTTCCACGTTTCAGGTTCGGTTTGAATTTTACTCTCCATGTACGCAGCTTGTTTCCATTTAAAACCTTATCAGTATAACTGATCTTCAATGTAGAATTATCCATTACCTGACCATTGGAATCCGTAATCTTTAATTCCTCCACTCCTACTGTCGATGTTACAGCAAGCGTTGCATCTCTTCCTGAACGTACTACAGTCGCAAATGCTGCTTCACTTACTACTTCATCTTTCGTTGAAAATGCGGATATCATGCTGGCTGCCATCATTCTCATTGCCGTAGTGTCTACAGCTGGTACATCAAATACACTTGGATCGCAGGTACTCTTGATATTCGTAAGAGATACCATTCCACCATCTGTGTTTGCTATTATTACCTGATAATATTCCCCATCTTCGGTTTTCATTTTGTCTGTAACATTGATCTTATAGTACATATCTGTTGCAGAGTTTACTGTAATTGTAGAATCTTTTGCTTTTGTTCCATCTGGAAGAATTGCATTCAGTGTTACTGCCTTATTGGATGTTGCCTTTGCTCCAATCTGTAATGTTGCAGATGAATCATTCTCCGGGTCATAGTATTCAGCCGGGATTAAGAATCCAACTGCATTTCCTTGTTCCAGATATAATTCATTGTTTGGTCCCCACTTCCAGTATTTTTCTAAATCACCTGTTGTATTTGTTGCTCCTTCCGGAACTGTTCCGCCTAATGTTTCAACGACTGTATTTCCTGCAGACAGCCTTGCTTCTCCCCCTGCCTTGTACTGCATCAGCATTGCATGATTATCAGTTGCTCCGTCTACTGTATTTCCGATGATCATTGGTCGTATTTCATTTATGAATGTGTACTTTTCTGAATCGAGATAATTGTCTGAATCATATGTGCCGTCTGCGTTTTCCTTGTCTTCTAATGGTCCATAGATACGAACTCCATCAAGATAGAACACGATTCCATCTGGATTATAAGATTTAACTTCTACCACAACTGTGTAAGTATCATAGTCAAAATCTTTTTCATGAATAACTGGTACCTGATATAAATCTCCGTCATCGTAATATGTAATCAGAGGAATATTTTTTATAGGTGTTCCATTTGTGTCTGTTCCCTCATATACCTTTACCCCGATGGTTCCTGTTTTGGTATTTGTTCTGCTTATGATATCAAATCCAGTTCCCTTGAAGGTAAATGTTGCTGTTGCGCTCTTTTCCATCTTTGTAGATGAACCGCTACTGTATTTGTCGCCTGTTGCATATGCATTATCATGACCATACTGTTCGCTCTGATCATTGCTCTGCTCAAGCTTCACTTTCTCTCCATCTGTAGATTTTGTTCCTGAGTAAATAATCTTTACTGCACTGTTATTTTCTCCATCTTTGTTGAAATCATCTTCATAGTAAACAACATTTGCCGGCATTGTCTTAATTGTACCATTTACTGTTGTGCCAGTTTCTGGGTCCTTTGGATTAAGTGTTGCACCTTTTTTTGTGATATCTGCTGTATAAGTGTAATTCTCAACCTTATCCATGAACGCAGTTGGCTTGAATGTTACTGCACCTGTTGCTGAGCCATCGTCATTAATTGCAATATCAGAATCACTAATTGTAGTAATTTCAGTTTGTGTATTTTCCTTTGCTGCAGCGATTGTTCCTAATTTAGCAGTTGTAGCCATATCATCTGTAGCATATTTATTGTAGAATGTACCGTCCTGGAATAAGCCATCTCCTGTTGTTGTATCTGCGATGTTTGACTCTAAACCGTAATCAAATACATAAACCTTATCGGTTGCCTCATATGTAAGTACAGTAATCTTACCTGTAAAATTACCCTTATCAGTAGTGGTTCCCTCGTAAGCTACATCATACTTTTTATTTGGAGATGGTGGTGTAAATTCACCCTTTCCATCGTTTACTTTAGTTGTGATATCTGCTGTATCACCTGTAGCTGGAGGAGTCAGTTCTGTAATAGTTACACCATCAGGTGCATAAGTAACTGTTTTTCCAGCTTCTGCGTAGATTACATGATTTTCTTCAGTTGTTTTTGTCTTATTTGTTACAACTGCTGCAGATGGAACTTCGGCTGCAATCTTTCCTGTCAGACCCGTACACTGTGATGTATCCTGCACCCATGTATCGCCTGCTTCTGGCGCATCTTCAACAACCTTATAAGTAGCGCCTGCTGGAATACCTGCAAATGTAACTTTTTCACCAGCTTTTAATGTGAAATGTCCTTTCGCATCTGTTGTTACAGTTTGAGAACCATTAGTATATTCCAGTTTATATGGATCATAGTATTCGTGGCCTGTCAAATCTACCATTACTGTAAATCCAAAGGTTTTATCTGTTGGTGCAGTTCCTTCATAGATCTTTTCTACTGATAAGCTACCAACCTTTGGTGTATTAACAAAGTTAACATATCTGTTCACAACATCCATCTCAGACGAAGTATCATCACCCATATTAAAAGTAGCAACCGCACCTTTTCCTCCTTCTATTGCTGCTCTTGATGTAATACTGTCATAAACTCCCCATCTCGTCTTGGATGTGTCATACTGTAATTTTGTACCTTGTGGAATAGATTCTGTAATCTGGAATCCTGTTCCTGCGTAGAATGCACTACTGTTATTTTTATCTTTAGTATTAATAAAGTCACTTGCAAAATATGATGAGCTAAATGTAGCTGTACTATTTTTAGCAACTTGTCCTGGATATGTATTGTCATTGTAATCGTACAATGTATATCCTAAATTATCTACATCACTATAATTTACTTCACGATCCTTCAGATTCCTTGTCTGAATCCTAAAATCAAACTTATCAAGACCCTGTACTGCATTCTTTAATCCTGCATTTACGTCTTTTGTGTCAAGTGTCTTACTAAGAGTGAGACCTGATGGCAACGGGACGAAACTGTATGAAATGGACATATTGGAGTCCCACATACCACGTTCCATATAGTACATCTTTAATTCGTGTACTTTTCCAGACTCTTTCATATACTCAGCTAACGAAATGGTAGTGCCATCTGATTTCTTTACTGTAATGTTTTTGAAGTCTACTGTGCGCTTTTCATTATCTTTAGCTGCTACTCTTCCGCCAGCTGTAGGTTGATTACCCAGCTTTGCATCAGATGTACCTGTTGTAATGGTAGCCTTCTGTGTTGCAAAGTTAATTTCTCCTTCAGCTTTACAATGAGCACCACCCATATCTAATACCAATGCACCATCAATGTATACCCATACATCATCATCACCGGTAAATTTGAATGTCATAGGTGTATCATCCACATTTTTACCAGTTTCTGTTACAGTAAATGGAATCGTAAACTGTGTACCAAATCCATAGTTCAAATTGTCCTTTGCTGATGGATCAACACTATTGAATGGAAAATATCCTGTATCGCCATCTACATCATGAATTTTTATAGTATCATCTCTTACAATTTTATTATTCTTGTAATCATAATGAACGGTATTCTGTTCTGAATCAAACGAATATGTAGATACTCCCTTATCATTTGTTGTCTTTGTAAATGGGAACTGTAAATTGTTATAAAATCGCATATATTTGTTCTGATTAGGATAAGCATCTTCATTAAAGAAAGGTACCTTTACCGGGTCACCATTTTCGTTCGTGTAAGAAGTAATCAGATTTCCATCATCTAAATTCTTTCCTACTATACCCTGCGCTACATCCTTACTAGCTGTCTCTTTATTTGGGCCAAATGCAACATTTGCGCCTTGCCAGTACCATGTAAGGTTACCACCTGCCTGCTTTGCATGCAGTAAATCACCAAAGTAAAGAGGCACTGGTGCATTATCATTTTTCGAGTCAGCAACTCCATTCAACGCGTAACCCTGTAAATTTGAAATCCATTGGTTCAATTGCGAATACGGAGCGTTTTTCTCTCCAGTCATATTACCCTCATTGTAAAGTGTATTTTTTGGCTGTTCCACACGTCCATTATTGAAATAATCAACTAATGTAGCATTTACATTAAAATAGGATGTAGTCTCACTTCCTGTGTTTGAATATGTAGTCCACATTCCTGTTGGAGTTACTCCTGTGTGTAATGCAAACGTATATAAGTTTTTTCCTCTTTCTAAGCCCGGCCATGTACCCGCTTCATTCCATACATGCTTGTCATTGGGATCTAAGCGAAGAAAATCAATATTGGTCGCCTCTGCAGTTGTCTCTCCACTCCATGTAAGATCATCATCCATCTTTGTCATAACAACAATTTCCGATTGCTTATTGTTCGCACTAGTCTTAAATGCCATAACTGCATTATCTTTAATCCAAGTTGTTGCAGCATTAGGGCGTAAATAAATAGTTGTTCCCGCTGGAATCGTATCTCCTGCTGCCGCTTTTACGGGCTGTACTTGCTGCACAGGTATCACGCTAACTACCATCAAGATGGTAAGGATGATTCCGAGCAACCGTTTCTTAAATCTTTTTCTCATACTTTCCTCTCCCTTCCCTTTCTTTAAATTGAGTATGATTAATAGGTTATTTCTACTGCTACGTGAAAACATAATTTTAGCAATAGATTTATTCTAAAATATTCTAAAGTTTTTTTGATGAAAATACAATAGGTAAATCGTCCCGAAAATGTTATATTTTGTATAATTTGTAGATTTATTTATATATAATCTAAAAAATTTGATATAATTTGGTAATTTTCATACTACGAAGCCATCTAAAAAATAAACATTGAGACTCGTTTTCTCATACACCCCTATTTCAATATCCCAGCCTCTTTAATGCGGTCCAAGAATTCCTGCACATCCGCCTTCACGGTCTCCTCATCGGCATCGTACTCATCCAAAATGCCCTGCACTATATTTTCAAATGTCGTCTCCTCCTGCAACATCTTCCAGATAGAAACTCCCACTTCATTGACCGTTATCATTCCGTTAAAATCAAGCACCGTTTTACCGGTTGGGATAATCACATAATCTCCTGCAATTTCTCTTAATACAAATCCTTCGTCTACTCTCATCTTTTCTCCTCATTCTTTCTAGGATATTTCGTCTTTCTTCCTATATAATATAGCATGTCTGCTTCGCATCATCAAGTTTGAGTTGATTTTTCAATCTCCACCACAGCCACCTCCGGCAGATTATTCACCCTCGGCAACGGCTCGTTGGCGCTTCCAAGCCCACTCGACACGAACAGATGCAGCCGGTCCTTTTCATACATGCCATGCACATACTTTGGAAAATATCCCTGGTCTCCGCCAAACACTCCCCCCGCAAATGGCACGACTACCTGTCCACCGTGGTCATGTCCGCTCACAACCAGATCCACATCCCACACCGACGCCGCATCTCCAAATATAAAGGAATCCGGTCTGTGCGCCATCATAATCTTCAAACGTTCCATATCCTGAAAATCCATCAGAAAATTCTTCACATCCTCCGGTGCCGCAGCCGCCGAATCCTTTCCATCCGCTCCAAATGCATAGGAAAACATCCCCCCCAATCCGCAGCTTCGTCCCGCGAATATCCATATCTACATACTCCTTATCCAGAAAATGTGCTCCCGCCTTCTCAATCTCTGCCGGAAAATTCCAGTCCGTCTTCGCCATATAAGACTCCTCATGATTGCCAAGTGAATAGCACACCGGCGCCAGCTTACTAAGCTGCTCCACCAGCTTCACCGCAACCGTCGACTCCGTCGAATCCTGATTCACAAAATCCCCCACCATCAAAATAATATCCGGCTCCTGCTCCCGAATCTTCTCCACCAGCTTCACATTATCCTTTCCAAACTCGTGCTCATGCAGATCCGAAATCACTACCGCCCGCACCGGGTCCACAGCCTTGTCCGTCTCATACGAAAATGTCCTGACCGTCAAAACATTGTATGACAAAAAGATGCTCGCAGCCGTGATAAGTGCAATGAGGAGAATGAGTGAAATTGTTATTTTTAAAAACTTGTGTTGTTTCATGGTGATCACCTTCTTGCGTGAAACTTTATTTCAATATTTTACCACAATCAAGGCAGTTGTGCATCTGTTATAACCAATTTACTTTTACATAATCCCCCTATTTTGTAAGCGATGAAGCCCCGTCCTATTGCCAATGCCTGCAATTATCTCAACAAAAGAGGAAGCAACCTCCGCGTTCTCGCCCAAAGATTGCTTCCTCTAATTTACATTTCACTACAATATTAGCTCACAAGCCATTTTTTTACAGTTTCCTC
>OLYA01000286.1_pt1 | contig 32535 bp, 24 predicted proteins | sample 1674361 | NCBI WGS metagenome assembly OLYA01 (sample SAMEA103958165, study PRJEB25191) | human gut metagenome | biome: human-associated habitat [ENVO:00009003]; feature: intestine environment [ENVO:2100002]; material: feces | place: Germany | collected 2013/2015
GCCCTGCGATCTTCATCAGGCCCAGCTCGACGAGCAACCGCTGGTTGGACGATTGCCGGATCTTCCCGTCGAGCTCCGTCAGGCAGGAGATGGCTCCGAACAGGAACTCGACATCGCAGGCGCCCGCCTGCGTCCGGTATCGTTCGAGCAGCGTCCCGGTCATTTCGATCAGCCGCAGCGTTTCGGGGCGCTTGGCCATCAGCAGGTCGCGCATGTGGCGGTTCAGCCCCGCCATGAAGGTCTGCCCCGAGAAACCCCGCGACAGCACGCTGTCGAACGTCACCAGCGTGTCGACATAGTTGCCCGCGAGCAACATCTCCGTGACGCCGAAGTAGGTGTCGTAGTCCAGGACGTTGAGCGTCTGGGCGACGTTGCGGTAATCGAGCGCCTTGCCGCAGAACGACACGGCCTTGTCGAACATCGACAGGGCGTCGCGCATGCCCCCGTCGGCTTTCTGGGCGATGAGGTTGAGCGACTCTTCGTCGGCCGCGATGCCTTCCTGCGAGGCGATGTATTTGAGGTATTCGACGCCGTCCTCGACGCGGATGCGGTTGAAATCGTAGATTTGGCACCGCGAGAGGATGGTCGGGATGATCTTGTGTTTTTCGGTCGTTGCGAGGATGAAGATCGCATGTGCGGGCGGCTCTTCGAGCGTTTTGAGGAAGGCGTTGAACGCCGCCGCCGAGAGCATGTGCACCTCGTCGATGATGAATACCGAGTAGCGCCCTACTTGCGGGATGATGCGCACCTGTTCGATCAGTGTGCGGATATCTTCCACCGAGTTGTTCGACGCGGCGTCCAGCTCGTGGATGTTCAACGAGCGCCCTTCGTTGAACGAGCGGCACGATTCGCATTCGTTGCAGGCCTCCGATCCGTTGGGGTTCAGGCAGTTGATGGCCTTTGCGAAGATGCGGGCACAAGTGGTCTTGCCTACGCCGCGGGGGCCGCAGAACAGGTAGGCGTGAGCCAACTGCCCGCGCTCGATCGCATTTTTAAGCGTGGAGGTGATATGTTTCTGTCCGACGACCGAGGCGAAGGTCGCGGGGCGGTATTTCCGTGCGCTGACGATAAAATCACTCATAGTAGCGCAAAGATACGAATTAAGAATTAAATTAAAAATGAAACCCGCCTACAAAATGACAGCCCTCTCCCCATACCCGGGCGAAGGGCTGTGCATGGCGGGCCGGGCAGCCTGTTGCACCCGCCCCTCCGGGCTGCCTGCCGTTTTTATTTGGCGGCGGCCTTCCGCAGTCCGAGGAGCCCGAGCAGTCCCGGATGCGACGGTTGCGTCCGCTTGGCCGGCGGCAGGGAGATTTGCGATCCCATCAATTCCTGAAACTCCTGGCTGAATCCCGTATCCATACCTGCAGATGAGGTGAATGTCAGTTCCCCGAATACGGGGTTGCCGGCGACTTCGTAAAGGTCGACCCGTACTTGGGGGAATCCTGACGAGAGCCGTTTGGCCGCATCGAGCATCCGGTCGAGGGATGCCGGACGCGGGATATCACACTGATGTGGGTCGTAATATTTTCCGGTGACGTAATGACCTATGTTTTTCCATGTCCTGGCATCGTACAATCCTGTTTTGACGTCGGATGGCGATTTACGGTTGTAGCAGACCATGCAACAATAGGGGTTGCCATCGAAACAGTAGAATTTATAGTCGATGAGCGAATTGCCGAATGCTGGTTCTGAGGGAAGGAGGCGTTCGGCGATAATGCGGGGTTTAATACCAAAATAGTGGTGTTCGGCCGTCATGCGGCCGAATTTCTTTCGCAGGGTGTGGTTGAGTGTACGGCGGATCGACCGGATATCGGCTTTTTGCCTGTCGTTCACGATGATAACTTGTCCGTAGCCGTTATTGGTTTTCAGCACGAACGTGTCGGGGAGATTCCCCCCCCCGCTGAAGTCTATCTCCTCTGCGGATTCCCATACACCGTATAATTCGTTGAGCATCCATCCCAGCCCGCATTGCTCGACATACTCGCGGACGCGGTACTTGTCGGCCAGTTGCGACCAGCGGGTGGTGTCGGCATGGAGCATCATCCAGAGGACTTTTTCGTTGAAGGTTCGGGGGTTTTCGAGGTCGGGGTCGGTGCCGAATCGTTGCCGGTAGCGTATCCTGACCAGCTTTTCCGGATTGCGGTACGCATAATAGCGCATCTGCAACTGCTGCCATTTGCGCAGCAGGAACGGGGGTTTACGATATGTCATGAACGTGAAGAGTGAGAGTTAGGTGTTGCGAAGATAATACATTTCGGGCGATGTTCTGCTGTTTTATGCCGTATTGTGTAACTCTTCTGCAAAACAGCTGCCGTTTTGGCGCCTCGTGTCAGTCCCGGGAGTGACAAAGAATGACACATTGGCCGGAAATCGGGGTTGGCAGGCGTTTTGCGGAGATAATCTGCGAAAGTTAGAAAACAAATTATCAGAGATATGAACATCAATACGTTAACTGTAAAAGCGCAGGAGGCTCTGCAAAGTGCATTGACTCTTGCCCGGGAGCGCGGACAGCAGGCTGTCGAGCCGCTCCATATTCTGAGCGTGCTTGTCCGCGAGGACGATTCGCTCGCTGCGTTCCTCCTGGGGCGTGTCGGGGTGAATGTCCGCGGCCTGCGCGACGAGGCCGACCGTGCCGTCGCATCCCTTCCGAGGGTCGAAGGCGGCGGCGACCAGTTCTTTTCGCAGGACTCCTCGAAGGTGATCCAGCGTGCCGTGGACTTTACCCGGAACTTCGGCGACAAATATGCGTCGGTCGAGCACCTGCTGCTGGGGCTTATCGCCGAGCGCGGGCAGGCCGCCGACATCCTCAAGCGCAGCGGCGCCACCGAGAAGGAACTCCTTGAGGCGATCCGCACCTTCCGCAAGGGCGCTACGGTCGATTCCCAGACCTCCGAGCAGCAGTTCGATGCGCTGGGCAAGTATGCCATCAACCTCAACGAACAGGCCCGTTCGGGCAAGCTCGACCCGGTGATCGGCCGTGACGAGGAGATCCGCCGCGTGTTGCAGATCCTCTCGCGGCGTACCAAGAACAACCCGATCCTCGTGGGTGAGGCGGGTGTCGGCAAGACCGCCATCGCCGAGGGTATCGCACACCGGATCGTCGACGGCGACGTGCCCGAGAATCTGAAGTCGAAGGTGATCTACTCGCTCGACATGGGTGCCCTGATCGCGGGTGCCAAGTACCAGGGTGAATTCGAGGAGCGTCTGAAGGCCGTCGTGCAGGAAGTCGTGGCCAGCGACGGCGACATCCTGCTGTTCATCGACGAGATCCACACCCTCGTGGGCGCCGGCAAGTCGTCGGGTGCGATGGACGCCGCCAACATCCTCAAGCCTGCACTTGCGCGGGGCGAGCTGCGGACGATCGGCGCCACGACGCTCGACGAGTTCCAGAAGTATTTCGAGCAGGACAAGGCCCTCGAACGCCGTTTCCAGAAGGTCATGGTCGACGAACCGAGTCCCGAGGATGCCATTTCGATCCTCCGCGGCCTGAAGGATCGTTACGAAAACCACCATCAGGTGCGGATCAAGGACGAGGCGATCGTGGCCGCCGTCGAGTTGTCGACGCGTTACATCACCTCGCGGTTCCTGCCCGACAAGGCCATCGACCTGGTGGACGAGGCGGCCTCGCGGCTGCGGCTGGAGATGAACTCCGTGCCCGAGGAGATCGACACCCTCGACCGGCGTGTGCGCCAGCTGGAGATCGAACGCGAAGCGATCCGCCGCGAGAAGGACAAGGAGCGCGTCGAGCACCTCACCAAGGAGATCGAAGAGCTCAAGGCCCGTGACGCCGAAATGCGTGCCAAGTGGCAGGGGCAGCGCGACCTCTTGAAAAAGATTCAGTCGAACAAGGACAAAATAGAAGCCCTGAAGATCGAGGCGCAGCAGGCCGAGCGCCAGGGCGATTACGGCAAGGTGGCCGAAATCCGCTACGGCAAGATCCAGGAGGCGGAGAAGGAGATCGCCGCGTTCCAGGAGGAGTACAAACTGGCGTCGGCCAACGGCTCGATGATCAAGGAGGAGGTCGATGCGCAGGACGTCGCCGAGGTGGTGTCGCGCTGGACGGGCATTCCCGTGACGCGCATGCTGGCTTCCGAACGCGAAAAACTGCTGCACATGGAGGACGAGCTGCATAAGCGCGTCATCGGGCAGGAGCAGGCCATCGCCGCCATTTCCGACGCCGTGCGCCGTTCGCGCGCCGGGCTGAATGACCCCCGCAAACCGATCGGCTCGTTCATCTTCCTCGGCACCACCGGTGTCGGCAAGACCGAGCTGGCCAAGGCGTTGGCCGAGTTCCTCTTCAACGACGACTCGATGATGACGCGTATCGACATGAGCGAATACCAGGAGCGTCACAGCGTGTCGCGTCTGGTCGGGGCGCCTCCGGGATATGTCGGTTACGACGAGGGCGGCCAACTCACCGAGGCCGTGCGCCGCAAACCCTATTCGGTCGTGCTGCTCGACGAGATCGAGAAGGCCCATCCCGACGTTTTCAACATCCTGTTGCAGGTGCTCGACGACGGCCGTCTGACCGATAACAAGGGCCGTACGGTGGATTTCCGCAATACGATCATCATCATGACCTCGAATATGGGTTCGCAGGTCATCCAGGAGAATTTCGCGGAGGCGTTCAACGGTGAGAAACTCGCCCCCGAAGTGGTCGAGAAGACCCGCCGGGATGTGATCGACCTGCTCAAGCAGCAGCTCAAGCCCGAGTTCCTCAACCGTATCGACGAGATCGTGATGTTCGAGCCGCTGACGCGCAAGGATATCGAACGCATCGTGGACATCCAGCTCGGTGTCGTGCGCAAGATGCTTGCCGAAAACGGCATCCGCCTCGAATACAGCGAGAAGGCACGCGAATGGATCGCCGCCGCCGGTTACGACCCGCTCTACGGTGCGCGTCCCGTGAAGCGTACCATCCAGCGCTATGTGGTCAACGACCTGTCGAAGCGCATCCTTGCGGGCGACGTCAACCGCGAGCAGCCGATCCGCATTGACGCCGACGACAAGGGGCTGACCTTCGCGAACTGAAAACTATTCGGGATTGTGCCATAATACGGCAGAGGTGGGAATTGCCCACCTCTTTTTAGTTTATACCCGATTGCTTCCCGCTGCATCCGAATAGATTTTCGCAGCCCCAGCATAGCACGATGGGAAGTGAAAGCAGTAGATAGAGCAGTGCGAAAAACGCGATCCCCACAAGTGCGATCGTCCATCTGGTTATTTGGTCGGCGCACGTGCCGGCAGTCTGTTTCAGTCGTTCTTCCCTATCCGCTCCCTTGTTCATTTCGTTTGGTTTTTGCGTTTTTCGACCAGCCACATTTCGATCTGCTCGACCGAGGCGTCTTTGAGAATTACGCGCTTGTCCTTGTCGAGCAGGTAGAGCGTGGGCATGGCCTTGAGGTCATACGACTGCTGTCTGGTAATTTTTAGCCCCGCATCGTAGGCGTTGATCATTCCGGGGGGATATTTTGCGTTTCGCCAGTGGGGGATATCCCCTTCGGTGTAAAGCGCCAATACGGCAAGTTTGCCGCCTGCCGTGTCTACGTCCCCCGTTTTGTCCTGCCCGGCCTGTTCGCGGAGCCTGCCGCCGATCATGGGGGACATGTCCATGTATTCTTTTACACGGTTGCAATCCTCGCAGTCGGGGTTATTGAAGAACAGGATCGTGTAATCGGCTTCAATCTGCCTCATCCGGCTTCGTTTTCCCGATTTGGAGGTATAGTAAAAGTCTGTCGCGATATCGCCGGGGCGGTTCTTGAGGGCCATTTCCAGCTGATAGCGGGGCCGGAGTTTGTTGAGCGAATCGAGGTGCGGCGAATCCGCCAGGTACTGCAGTACGGGGATATAAAGTTCCTCGTTGCGCAGGGGTGAATTCGGGTCGTAGAGGTATTTTTCCGACAACCCGGTGAAGTGGGCGAACATGGCGCTGTCAGCCTCGCTTGCCGCCATCATCCGTGTGAGGGCACTGTCTGCAGTCGAAACGGGTGCCGCCGTGAGCAGGTCGATGAAATCGGCGAACGCCTGTTCCGTGATCTCGGGTCTGGATATCAGCGTGGTGTCAGTAAAGTCGAAGTTGTCCCAATAGTGCACCGCAAGGTAATCGGCGCGGGCTTCGGGTGTAGCCAGTGACGCGGGGATATGCGGCAGTTCGAAATCATTCGGGGCGGTACTGGTCGCTGCGTCTTCTACGTGCTGCCGCGGACAGCCCCACAGGCCGCAGGCGCAGCAAATGCAGAGCGCCGCTCGTGTGGAAATCCTTGTCATGTCTGTTGTTTGTGAATGTAATCCTTTCGCGGGCTGACCAGCCGCCGTCTCCGCCATGCCTTGTAGGTATGATATGCAAAAATTAAAATCACCAGCGCGGCAAACAGCCCTGCGAGCAGCAGGATAAAGTGGATCATATGCGGTATTTCTTCGGACATCGTAGTCGTGGCTTTAATAATCGCTTACGCATCTGAGTTTATAATATTTGGTTTTCTCTCTGTCGTCTTTTGTTGCCGGATACACTTGCGGACGTCCCCGCGTGAAATCGACTACCCAGGCCTTGTGGCTGTTTGTTGTGCTGCCGTTGTCGGGTTCCTCCGTGGCGGTCCAGTAAATCTTGCCGTTCATTCCCTGGGGTTGCGTCGGTTCGGAGGTATAACCGTTGGCCGGAACACGTAGAGAATCCGTATCTATTCCGTATATGGCATTGATGCCGTCCTGCATAACCATCATGATCATCAGTTCACGTTGGGAAGGTACCCGCCATTTCCGGTTGGCATATTTACCGGTCGTGTTTTCGTTGTGCCCGCCGAACCAATAGCATCCTGTTCCTGCGTGTACGTCTTTAAATTGTTCGTTTAGAATCGTGGAAAACTGACTGTTCTCACCTACCGCGTAGTTCCATTCGCCCTGAACGGAATTCATATTCCATTCCTCTCTGCCGTTTATCGGCACATCGAAGGGCGATATGATGAATCGTGCCGAGACTTTGCTGTTGATGTTGCGGTTGCGTCCGTTTCCGCGGCTGACCTGGTGGCGGGTCGTTGTTCCCACGTCGTCTATGATCACGGTTCCCAGCGGCCATTGCGCCGTTTCGGGCATTCCGTCTGCATAGAAGACAGCGAAGTCGTGCAGGTTGCCGTCCTTGTCCGGCAGCTTTTCTTTCTTGATGTATTGCGCTTTGACCCCGGCGGTGGGACAGAGCATTGCCGGCAGCAGTAGCAAAACCAGCGAATAGTAGAAGTGCCTGGCATTCATTGTATATTGGGTTTGGTGTGGCGGTTTTCAAGGCTTTTGAGTCCGTCTGTTTCGTGTAGGTATGATATTATTTATCAGCCTGTTTGTGACTTATTTTCGGCTCAAACTCACCGGGGGGGGGATTCTGCATCCGCGCACGGCGGCTTTCCTGGAGTTTGAGATAATACTCGTCTCCACCTTTCCGTTTTTGCCTATCCGGTAAGATGACTGTTGCATGGGTTTTCCCCCTAAATAGGTCGACGACCAGTAGTAGGATTGCATCGCTGTGACCTGGGAACCTCCGGCGACGTAGATGCCGACCAACTGATGGATGGCGGGCAGGAACCACATATGCGGTTCTGGGGTGTTGAGCGGCTCCGTCAGGCCGTTGAGCTGCCTGTAGCACATGTAGGCCGCGGTAGGAACGCTCCAGTGGGTTTGCGTCGTGCACAACGTTTGTGTGTTCGTCAAACCGTCCGTCATGCCTGTCGGGGTGTTCGCTAAGTTTGCGACCGCCGCCCACGGCATCCATGTGCCGCAGCCGGTGTAATCTGAACCGGAATCGCTGGGGTAACGTACGTATTCGACGTCCGTCGGCCATACTTCGAGTTCATCTTCGAAGCCCCAGCAGTCGGAGTTGTCCGCGGGGTTCATGAATTTGCGGAACTTTCCCGCGAATTTCCCGGCTACGAATTTAACCACGCTGGAGTCGTCGGGGCTGTCGCTGACCAGCGTGATCCGGTAGTTGATCGCGTTGTTGGGGCGGATGCTGTAATCGTCGGTAAAGTTGGCGCCCAGGGGAATCATGTAGACCACCGTCTGGGTTATCGAACCGTTTACGATCTTTTTTCCCAGTAGCTGCAGAGTTGTGGCGAAGGGCGGGGCGTTCAGGTAACGGGTCGAAACCACCGTGCCGGGAACGTTGTTCTGCAGGTTGACGGGCAGGTAAATGACCTTGGTCAGCAGCGGTGTTCCGGTATCTGCCGGGGATTCGATGCTCGCGCCCAGAATCTTGCTGTAATAGGGATCGGTTATCAGAAGTTCGGGGAAGGGCGCCACGTATGCCTGCGGAAGGTAAAACGATGCGGGAGGAATGGCGTTCAGCACGATGTCCCAATGGGAGTAAGCCTCCAGCATGGCGGGACTCAAGCGGAAATCGAAATTTACCTTTGCCGAGTTGCGCAGGAGTTCGACGCCGATCTGCGATCCCGTGGCGACGGTCGTGACCGTCGTGCCCGAGAAGACCGGGACATTGATTTGATTGCGGGGCACGAGCGGAAATGATGCGTCGGTCTCTTCGGTGTGGGAAATCTTATCCTGTTGCAGCGATTGGTAGGTGGTGCCTGCGGCGCTGGTTGTTTTTTCCACCAGTTTATCGTACAGGGCAGGATCGGCATTGCCCAGAATCATGATCCTGTTTTTTTTCGTTCCGGAAGCCACGAACTGCAGGTTGGTGAAATCGTATTGCAAAAGGTTGCCGGACGGCTCGGAATAAGTCGTTTTTTTGATTAGCTGCGCTGTTACCTCTGTACCGTCGAACTGAAGGAGGTCGAGCCGGAATATCCGCTGGTCATTGGAGATTGCAAATTCCCCTCCGCTCTCCGTCCGGGTTTCGGGTGCGGATTCCGTAACGGAAATCTCCGCGTCGATCAGCCCGTGGCGGGATCCGGGCGCCGTCGCCTGTACGCTCTGCGAAATTCGGGCCGGCGGAGCCGCAAAATGGGTCATCTCCAACTTTAGCTTCACAGGAACCAGCTCTACGGAAGAGGAGCCGGACGGTACGGCCGGCACGGCCGTCGGATCGTTCGTACAACCCCATGCCAGGCAGGCGGCGCAAAACAGGTATATCGGTTTCTTCTTCATGTCGGGTTTCGGCGTTTACAATTCGCGGACGCAGCGGATAAAGGCTGCATCCTGCTTGTTCCGGGTCTCTACTTTATAATTCCATAGGTTGCGGCTGTTAATGTATCCTTGCACGTACCAGGCGGTTTCCTGGTCGTCGACCTTGCCGGGTGTGCCCATATCGGCTTCCGTGGCAGTCCAATAGGGTGTCGCATCCTCTTTCTCCACGTCGTGGTATTTGCCGCCGGACTCTCCGTAAAATTGCCCCATTTGCTTTCTGCTGTTAACGGCCCACTGCATGATTACCTTCATTTCGGTGACCCGGGGCAGTCGCCAGTCGGATTTACTGTTGCCCCGGTAGTTCCGGCACACGTCTTTGGCGATCAGTCCGCCTTTGTCGTCCTGCCAGATTACCGCTTTGCCGCCCACGTCGATTGCGGTTACCTGCAGGTGGTAGTAGGGTTTTTCGTAATCGGAGTACAACCTTCCCGCCTGGCTGGGCAAAACCGCGGAACCGTTGCCGCCCAGCAGCACGGAACTCAGGTAGGTGTTGTTTATATGCAACTTGGTGTACTTGAATTTATTTGTACCGCCTATTCCCTGTTGCCAGGCGTCGAATGGTGGTTCCGTGGCATCATCCGGGTAATTCAGTTCCGGGATTTCCGACGGTTCGGCCTTTTGCATGGATTCGTCGACCACACCAAGGCTGGTAGGGAATTTCCCCTCCATGTTCAGCTCGAACGTCGGGTTTTTCTCGGCGCTCTCGCCGAAGTTTGCGTTTGCGTCGACGGAATTCCAGCTTTGCAGCGTCAGAAACAGTAACGAATTGTTATAGTTCAGGTTGTAGGTATTGATCTTATTCGATTCGAAACCGTATAGGCGGTTTCCGTTTGCGTCGACGCCGGTGTTGAGCTGGCTCCGCTTGAGCGGGAATAACCGCTGCTGTCCGTCGATCTGCAGGACGAATCCGAAATTATCGTCCTTCACCTCCTTGTCCATGAATGCCGGAACCAAGAATGTGAATTCCACCGGTGTGTCCGTCGTCAGCGTGACCTTCTGGTCGTCCCATATTTTACCTGCATGCGACGTGGGTTTGACATAGCCCGTCGCCGGGTCGATGCCGCCCTGGTTTTTGATCCAGTCGGAGGTCAGGTTGTCGACTGCCGTTTCGGTCACATAGCCTTTGTTTGCGGGGTCGTTCTTGTTTTCCCTCTTCGTGACCCTGAGTACGACTTTCGTGTAGACGTTACTGAATTTGAGCTGAATGGGGGTTTCCGCCGGTTTTGGGGGGATTACGACATCGTGTGTGCTGCAAAGCAGCAGGTTGATCTGACTGCCGCCATCGCCGTTGACCTTGTTGCTGAAATCGAATGGGATGCTGTCCCTTGCAGCGTGGGGATCATAGGGGTTGTAGGCCGTCAGCCGAACCGATGTCCCGGGCATTCCCCTGGGGTAGATGGGGGCGCCTTGAGAATTGTAAAACCCCCACTGCTGCTCACTTGTCGGCAACACCTTAAACATTACGTTCACGTCGCTGGAGCCTTCGAACACCTCGGTTTCGCTGGAGGAGCTGAAAAGACGCATTCCGAAAATGTAACTTCCCTGCGGGAAAAAGGAACTGTCTCCGAAATCGGTATCCGGCCTGATGACCCGCGTGTCTGCTGTCTGGCCGTTGTCCACGGCCGTTACGAAACTCAGTGCGACGGGTTTCTGCAATGTCTCCGGCTCATCCGGAAATTCCTCCCAGGTGCATGAACTTAGCGCAAGACAGCACGCTGCGAGCGCGAACATGGGGCCGGAAAGCACGCTGCGAGCGAGACTGCTCCCGCGCCGCCTCCGGAAATTCGGTTTGGAATATCTGTTCAGCATTTTCATTTTCTTCCTGTTTTGTCCGCTCCCGCGAATCATTGTTACCATTTGTCGCTGCAAACCTGTATTGCCGTTTGCTCCCGCGAACCTGAGTCCCGATAGCCTCCTGTGAACCTGGGAGGTTTTCCGCTTCCGCGAACCCGTGTTACCATCCGATCGCAGCGAGCCTGCATTGCCGGCCGCTGCGGGGTATCCGTTGCTTCCCGCTCCCGTATGCTTAGCCCGGTTCGTTACCAGCCTTGGGTTATGGCTGACGCACGCAGCGGATGAGGTGTTTGGTGCTTTTTTCAGCTTTTATGAACGGGGTGCTTGCAGTGAACGAGAACGCCCAGGCCTGGGAGGACTTCATTGCATTTCCCGTTCCGTATTCGGAGCCGCTCCAGTAGACTGCGTTTCCGAAGGGCTCGAATCCGGAGAGTGCTTCCAGAGCCTCTCTGTTGGCGTACATTAGCGCGAGTTCCGAAAGGCGGGGCAGCCGCCAGTCGCTGTATCCGCCGCCATTGTAAGCGCGGCACATGTCGAATGCGGTGAGTACCTTTCCTGTTTTCCAAGGGAATAGGATCTCTCCATTGGCGTTGACCAGATTGTTGGAGGCGATCATCAGTGCCGGATAAGCTCCTTCGGTTTTCAGGGCTGCGAATATCTTGTTGGGACGATCGACCTCACCGTTCGGGCTTGCATAAAGGTCGCCGTTCCATTGCCCCGGGTCTCCGTTCAGGTGTGCCCAATAATTATCCGCCTCGCCGTAAAATGTGTTGTAATTGAATGTCCGGTTCGGTATGCGTCCCTTCCACGTGGAGGCTTTTACCGGGATGAATCCTGTTTGAGGAGTTTGGGTTATCGAACCGTTCAGGCCTTCGTAATTCATGTAATATCCGATCTGCTGGTGCGGGGTTTCCTCTACGTCGAATGTCCACGGCGTGATGGCCGTGGTGAAATCGAGCGCTGCCGGCACGGTTTCATCCGCTTTGTCAGGCGTACTCTGCCCCGGGCCGGAGACACTGTTGATGGTGAAGCGGTACAGGTGGTTGCGGAGGATATCCGAAGTGAAAAGATCCTTCGATCCGCCGTCCAGTCCGGAGAAGTCGATTCTGTAATAGCTGTCTTGAGCATCATTGCCGTATCTTCCGCGGATGATAAGTCTCGGACGAGTGAGGTGATCCTTATCGTAGCGGGTGCCGCTGAGCGCCGATTCTATCATGTAGATGTCGTTTGTGATATAGAGGTTACTAATAACATTCTCGTATTGCCAGTTCCCTGTTTGAGGGCCCTGGCCCTCCGTGGACGCCTTTTTTACGGCGTTTGCTGCAGGGTCGAACGTTTCTCTGTCTATATTAAAATACAACCTGGACTTCAGTTTGGTGCCGCGTAACTCGACGGAAGTCAGCGTGAACGGAATTTTATTCGAGCCGCTGTTGCTCCATTTATTGCCGACTGGGTCGTAGGTTCCGACCCCGATATCCACTTTCGCTACGCAGCGCAGCAGGTTCACAGACAGGGGGCTCATATATCGGCCGATCGCGATGTCGGAACTGCCGTTGAGGATGGCCACTCCTACCGTCGTAAGATCATTCGTAACAGTTGTCATATATATTGGCGCAGTCGGAGAGGCTGTTTCTATTTGATACTTAGAGGTTACGAATTTCGAAAAGCTTTTGCCGGCATGCGTGGTTAAATCCGGATCGGTGTTGTTGACCACTATGATGATATTCCACTTCTCTCCGCCGGAACTGTCCAGCAGCTTCACCCGGTACTGGTTGGTGCCGGAAACGGCTTCTCCTTTGGCGATGTGGCGAATTATCTGATCTTTTGCGCCGACCTGCAAAACCCACATATTCTTGATTCTGATGAACCCATCTAAATCTGAGGAACCACCGCGTGTGGACTCGTTCACCCCGTTCGCGATCGTCAGGATAACCTCCTCAGTTTTTTTCGAGCCATTTTGCATCTCCCCGCCCAGATCTTTCAGACATCCGCCCGACAAAAGGAGGACGACCAGCAGCGTTGCCGGCTTCAGTATGGATAATTTGGCTATTTGTATAATTTGTATCCGGTTCATTCTGTATCCCCCGTTGCAGTCTTATCAGATCTTTTTCTCGATTTTTCCCACTTGCGGATCCGTCGGATCCGGTATATACCTCTTCTGTTCCCAATCCTTCGTCCGGCTCTGTGTCGCTTTGCCTCGCGTGCGGGTCGCTGCTGGTAGGCAGATAGTCGTTTCCGTTTCTGCCGATTCCCGCCTTATGGCCTTTAAATTCCAACTATGCGTCGGGCTATTTGCTTTTGGGCCAAAACATTCATTACTGTCTGCAAAGGTCGGGAGTGTTCTTTGATATTCAGTTATCCAAAACGCTCAAAAAGTTATTCGGATAAAATATTTTTTCCGACGAATACCCTCTTTCGCGTTCCTTTTCCAGCGTGTCCTGTCCGGCGTAGGACTGTATTCCGATAATGTATTACCTCTTTACATGCGTTGCTTTCCACCAGGCAGTTTTTTCGTATGCGGCATTCAACCCCGGGAAATCGCTTTGTTCGATATAGGTTGTCAGCCCGCTGTGCGTACGGATCGTGAAGCCGTTGTATCCGGTCATGAACTCTGGCGTCGCGGCTTTCCAGACGACGATTCTTTCCAGAAGGGCGTCCATTTCGGCCTGCTGTTCCGGGGCGATGTGTGCCCTATATTCCCCGAAATCGAAGTAACGGGGCCTGGCCGGAGTATCGCCGTAACTGCCGGGGCGGTCGAAATGCTGAAGCTTGCCAAGCGCGTCATCGTCCATGCCAGAGCCCGTATCGCCTGGCATTTCTCCCGCCAAGGTTGCCAGTGCCTCCATTTCCTCGGTGCGAATGATGCTTTGCGTCGTCGAACGGTAAGACCCGCTCCGGGTGTTTATGTAATCGAAATAGCTTCCGGCAAATTTTTCGAGGGCTTGCGGGACGCTAAGGCTTGTGTCGAAAAGGTATTGCAAAGAGGATGGATAGACCGGTGCGTAGCCCGGAACCAGCAGTTCTGCCGACGACGCCAAAAGGTAGTCCGTCTTGTTTCGTAGTTCGTAGGCCACTTCGACGCCCGACATCAGGCATGCTTCGAAAATGATGAAGTCGAATTGGTGGTCGGGGATTGCGGCTGCGAAGTCCGCTATCTCCATTTCCCTTGCTCCTCCCGTCGTTCCGGGGTTTAGGTCGTCGCCGATCGAACGTGTTGGGTTGGAAAGCGCGCCGCAGGGCAGCCAGCCGCTTCCGTGCGAGGCGAAAATCAATCCGTAGCTTTGCGAAGGATATTTTCGCACGACGTCGGCGAGTACGCGGCCGAAGACATCGGCCGAAGAGGAATTCTCTTCCGGATACTCTTCCACGGTTTCGAGAGTGGGGAAGGCGCCGGTGTGTTTGCCGGTCAGTGCGTAAAGTTTGGGCGCACCTCGCGGTGCATCGAAGTAAATAAGGCATTTGCCGCCCGTATCTTTCCATCCTTGTCTGAGCAGTTCCGGTGTGCGGCCGATCTCCCCGAGGTTGTTGTCGGCTGCCAGATAAACCAGTACGGTACGTGTCGGCAACTCGGCGCAAGGCTCCGGGACGGAGTACTCGGAGCAGGAGGCTATGAGCGGTAGGCACAGTGACATAAGTCGGTGTGGTGCGGTGTGCCTGAAGAGTCTGTTCAGATTTATCGTTCTCATTTTTCCGCCGGAATTTCGTTTCTTCCTGTTCACCTCCACCAGATTACAGTCCTCCGTGTTGTACCTTTACATCCCAGTCCTCGACGACGACGGATACATCGACCGGGAAAGCTGCCTGTGAAAGCGTGCAGTACAGTTTGTAGACTTTGTTGGGCCGGATCGTATTGTCGAACGAGGGAATATGATCGCCGAATAGGAACGGCTTGTAAGTCCATTTCGTGTCCGTTCCCCATGTCAGATCGGCAAGGGTCAACCGAATCCGGTCTTCCGGCTGTGCGAACTGCTGGGACGGCAGGTAAAAGGAAAAAATCCGCTTGTAGTTGCTTTTATCCGCACTTGTCGAGTTGTCGAGTTGCGTTGTCCTGTCGGGTGTGAGCGTGCGGTCTGCGCTCTGGGTCTGATTGGGTGTTGACGGGGCGAAATAGCCTTTCCCGGCGCTGCGTTCGACTTTCAGGGTCGATGCAGGAGTAACGAGACAGTCGAGTACGGCTTTCCTTTCTGCACGCAAGTACATGTCCACGCGTGCCACGGCGCGTTCGATTTCGAGTGTCAGGGCGGCTCCGTCTTCGGTGATCGTCACGTTGTTGCTCTGCCCATAAAAAGGCAGGAAATAGCTTCCGGGCTGCGGGGCGGTCGTCTCGATATTACGGTCGGGGTCTATATAGCCAGCCAGTGAGTACATTGCGGCATTCAGCCCGTCTGGTGTCCCGATGTTGTCCAATTCGTCTTTCATCTCCGGTAGTTCGTTGACTATGGCGCAGAAAGTTTTGCCGGAACCGACCTTTGCACGCATTTTTAGTGGTATGCCGCCGTCCGGTGTGTCGAAATATTGCATCCGATCCAGTTTGCTACCGTCGAAAATATAAATACGCACTGATTTTACGGCGGTTTCCGAACCGTTGAGTTGATTGGTATCGCTCCCTCCGTTAGCCTGGGTGCGGATCGTAACGGGGGCTTCCTTCATCTCCACTAGAGGCTGATCTCCGGTCTTGGAGCAAGCTGCCGCAAGGAGTGTTATCAACGGAAGAGTGTATCTACACAGTTTGCTCTTCATGGCCGTTTTGTTTTTTGTCTTTTTCTGTACAGGAAATGTCTAAAATCTGTAACGGACACCACCATTAACCTGCACGCCCTGAAGTGATTCCACGCTCATTACGGGGAATTTGTTGGTAGCATACTGCCAACCACATTTGACTTCGATGCAGAAGCGGCCGTTATGCTGCGGGCAGAAACTGATGCCCGCTTCGGGCCTTATTATGGTACCCCATGACTGGACTTTTGTTTTATTGATCAACTCGCCTTTGATCCGGAATACGGCATACTGTGCGCCTATTCCGGTTCCGATGAACGGTCGCAAGCGGTGTTGCGGCGACGTCGCGGGGTACCAGCGGAAGTGGGCCGTAAAGGGCATGAGCGTCAGGCTGCGGTCGGACAATCCCGTAACCAGATCGCCTTCATACGTATCCTTGGTATGATTTCGCTCGGTTCCGCGGATATATCCGATTCCGGTTCCGACGGCAACAGCGTTCGAAACGCGCCATTCCCATTCGAGAACCGGCGATACGGTGGTCGCATGATTCAGGAAACCTTTGCCTGTGGGGATATATATCCCCCATTGCAGGGACAGGGAGTGGCGATGGTCGGCCTCCCTGGCGACTATGGGGATATGCCCCTGCTGCATATCGTGCAGAGCCAGGGGAGTGTGGGTGCAGAGGGTGTCCCCCTGGGCGTGCAATGTTGACGCACCCAGGAGAGAACCCGCGCAGAAAAGCATCTTCAAGGATTTCATTTCCGGGAAAACTATTAATTTCGGATGACGAATCCCGAAATGGCCTTAGTGGGACAGACGGAGATTTTGCTTCCGCCGGCCACGGCTTTTGCGCCGTTGAGTTTGACGACTACGTTGCGGGGTGCGGAGTCCGGCGAGTAGAGTACCATACCGTTGATATTGACTGCGCTGCTCTTGTCGTCGCCCCAGATGCGCAGGTCATGCAGGTTGGTCAATACGAAATCCTGTCCCAACTGGCCGGTCGTGCTTTGGTCGATGGCGGCGTCGATCAGGATGTCACCGCCACTGCAGTTGGTTTGCAGCACTCCATCTTTCGCCCGGAGCAGCGATACTTTAAAGAATCCGGAGACGACGTTGTTCTTGCGCCCGAAATCGCCCAGCGACTCGATGGTTACAAACGCCGGTTGATCGTAAAGTTCTCCCGTGCAACTCAGCACCGAACTGCTGAAGTGTACGTCCGTGTCGCTCATGGCATAAATCTGACCGAAATCCACGACTACGCTTTTGACCGATTCATAGCGGGTATCCTCTTTTGTTTCCACACGATACTGCCCGCTGTGCATGTCAGGCTGGATGGTCAGGCGCGGGAGACGTCCCATGTCGAAGTCCAGTTGGTCGGCCGTGCCCTTGCCGTAGATTCCATCGATCACGATGTTAGCCCGCGTGGCATTGGTGAGCGCCACGCCGTTGGTTTTGAAGATACCCAGTTCGAAAATAATGTCCTGTTCTCCCTCAATGCCGGCTTTGGTGCCGATCAGACGTACTATGGCCGGCTGGTCTTTGATCAGGGCCTGGCTCGAAGAGCGGATCAGATAACTGTTGCTGACGTTCGAGAGATCGAGATTGAACATACGGCTACCCTCCAGCAAATCGTTGGCGTTGATAGGTACTTCTACCGCGAATTTATTGAGGTAACGGTCGCTGCCGTCCGTCGAAGGGACGAACGAGAGCGTCCCCGCCACGGGGTCGTAATTAACACCTTCCGAAGCGGTCACCGGACGGGTCTTGTAGTTGACCGTTACGGGCAGCGGAGCGCCTTCGGGCGTAAAGGAATAGCCGGAAAGGGTTACGGTGAACGTTGCCGTGGCACCTCCCATGATGGGTTTGCTGACCTGGATGTCGCTCATGTAGATGCCGTGTGCCAGTTTAATAATGCGGCTTCCGTTGCCGAGGAAAATCGCTTCTCCATTGGCTGGAAGGGATGCTGCTGCGAAAAGCGTCGGCGTGTTTTCGACCACGTAACGGTCGAAAAGCAGTTCACCCAGCGACGAAAGCATACTCAGGCGGCCCGTCGTCGGGCTACCCATCAGTAAGTCCCCGTTGCCGTTGATGCGTAACGAAGTGTATTGAGCGGCCGTGTTCTTTTCGTACATACGGTGTCCCTGCCGTGAAAATTTGAGGATTTTGCCCTGTGAGGTTGCCGGATTGTAAAGGCTTGCTATGCACGAGCCTGATGCGGGGTCGTGCGTGATACCTGCGATTACGCCGCGATCCACCTGCGAGATGAGTTCCGTCCCATCGGGACGCAGTTGGGCGTAATATGAATTAGTGAGGTCGTTTCCGCCGACCATGATCTCGCCCGTAGGGCAGACGATCAACTGATCGAGTTTGGTCTCTACCGAAGTGGGGACGATCTGCTTCTGGAATACGATGTCGCCCTCGGGACGTATTTTGATTACAGCTCCGCCCGCTTTCTGGCCCTCACCGACCAGATAGAGGTCGCCGTCGACGGTCGAGGCCATCTTCTCGATACGGAACGTGCGGTCGGGAAGCTGGGTAATGAAGAACGGCTTTCCCCGTTCGTCGAGACGCACCACACAACTACCCTCGTTGTCTTTCGACGAGAATGCCACATGAAGGTACTCAGTGGAACTGCCCAATACGTTCAGCCCGACACAAATTTCGCCTGCAGTGGGAATGTAATTGTATACCAGGCGTCCCGAAGGCGAAATTTTGCATACGAAAGGCTTGCGACCTCCGGTTACTGCCGGGGAGTCCCCGCTGAGGATCAGGCTGCCATCTGCCAGTTGCCTTCCCAATGTGACGCACGATCCGGACTCACCTACGCGCACGTCCTGCTCTACGACTCCGTCGGAGGTCAGGACGATGGCGCGTCCCGTAGCACTCCGGTTGTCGCGCGATGAAACCGTGCGGCAGCCGACCAGCAGCACCTTGCCGTCCTGCAGGGGAAAAACATTCGATATTTTCGCAAAATCCCCTGCTGGAAACTTGCGCGATAGGATGCTTTCGCCCAGGCGGTTGAACCATGTCACCATCGGACGTCCGCCGCTCTCCCCGACGGCAACGACGTCGCCGTTGTTAAAATCGGGGCAAACTTGTTCATAGTGGATTTCCTTGCCGTACGAACGGTCGTATACGACCGGCATGAACTGTGCTTGCGCCCGCCCGACGACAAAAATCGCCATCGCCATGCCAAACGCCCAAATGATAATCTTTCCTGTTTTCATTGTATTGTATGTTTTTTGGTCTATTCGAATTCCGGGTTATTTTTTCCTGACAACGACATCCACACGCCGGGCTTTGCGTGTCACTTCGGTCTGTTCCTGGAACGTGAGGGCAACGGGGATTTGCTGATTTTCCGGAATGCCGACTCCCGTACTGTGTTCTTTCTTTTTGCGCAACGCCTCCATGAATGCTTCGCGGGGAACCTTTAACCGTCCTTTGCCTTCGGGATAAAGGGTAGGTTCTGATCCCAGTTCGACAAGAGCCTTAGCTACGGCCATGGCCCGCTTCTCCGAGAGGTCGAGGTTGTATTTCTCAGTCCCGAATTCATCCGCGTATCCGAAGACCGAAATAGCCTTCAAATTGTTGAATGCCATTGATTCCACGACGTTACGGAGCTTATCCATGGACTCTTTGTTCACCACGTCGCTGTTGAAATCGAAATAAACGCTTATGAGTATGTCCCCGACCGAAGGTTGCGGGTATATTTTGGACTCGATGATCTGGGCTTCGTAACTTTCGGTGTTGCTGTTGCCTAGTCCCGAAATCAGGTTCAGATTGCCAACCATGGCCGAGTATTCGGCCGAAACACCGATTGCCGACTTGCTGCTCAGGGGCGAAATCGTATTGTCGAAAGTATAGATGTCGTCTTTTCCGGCGATGCCCCGACGATCCGAGATGAAATAGCCCTTGGCTCCGTCGAAGAATATTCCGAAATCGTTGTATACCGAGTTGACCGGGTACGGATAATGGAACAGGGTTCCCGGAACCAGTATGTCATCTACCATGCTCATCCGGTAAATATCGTAACTGCCGAACCCTTCCATTCCGTTGGATGCGAAGTAGAGAGCGTCACCCACTACACGGGGGTAAATTTCGTCTCCCTCGGTGTTGACGGCGCGTCCCATGTTGACCGGTTCGCCCCAGCTGCCTTTCTGCCCGTCCCAATGCGTCATATAGAGATCCATGCCTCCATAGCCGCCCGCGCGGTCAGAGGAGAATATCAACGATTTTCCGTTGTTGAAGAAGGCCGGGTGACCGTAGGAGTGGCCCTCCTGATGCTCGAACAGGGGCTGGAAATCGCTCCAGCGGCCACGAACGCTGTCGAAGCGTGAATAATAGAGCTGGTTGACGAACAAGCCGGCATCGAGGTCGGTGGATATAATGCGGTCGGTGTTGCGGTATATCAATGCCGTGGCGATCATTGTCTTCCCATTGGGGCTGAAAGCCAGCGGCCCCCGCTGTAACTCCCTGGGAATGTCGCGGAATACCTCGGGAACGGTTCCGTCGTAGAGCGAATAGAACTGAGTGCGGTGATAAAAGATCTTAAGCGGATCCTGCATTTGGCCGCGGCTTACGGCATAAAACGGTTTGCCTTTCCACTCCCCGAGCCAGTATTCGGCTTCGGGGGTATTCAGGTTCTGCAGGGTCACCCTGTAGTCCGCATCCCCACGGCCGTAATACCGCTGCACGTTGGAAAGCGATGCGAGTGTATTGATGTAGCGCTGGTTGCGGGAATAGGGTTGTCGGAAAGCAAAGTTGCGAGCGGCGATTTCCGCCTGCTGGTTGTTTCCTAAACGCCGGAGGGCGTCGACATAGAAGCAGACGTCGTTGACCGTCATCAGCGTATCGGCCGCCGCGCAGACCTTTTCGTAATATGTTATAGCATGTTCGGGGTCTTGCAGCAGGATGTAGTTTCTCGCCATTTTCAGTGCCAGGACGTTGCGATCTCCGTAGAGTGCCTTGCGTTGTTCCAGGGTCAACCGCTCGTTGTTGTACTTTTTCTCGATGGCAGCGAGCGCACGCCGGTACAGGGTCATTGCACGACGGAAATCCCCGCGGACGAAATTGACGTCCGCGCTCCGTTCTATGCGTCCGGTGCGGCTTTTCCGCACCATTGAAGGGGGCATTTGGTCTTTCGGCACACGGTCGGGAATTTCTTTGCGAACTCCGAATGCGCTTCCGGCAAGCAAGGTGCCGAGCAATATCAGGAGAAGATATTTTTTCATAGTCGTAATTTATGTTTCCTGATTATCTGAAGATGTTGTAAGTCAAGTGGATTCCGAATTTCGTCGGCCCGAACCATGCGCGCGTGTTTTTTAATTCCAGTGCATATCCGTTCCATTCGCCTCCGAGCTGGTATTTATCGAATTGCAGGTGGGCGTATCCTATACCGAGGTTCACGTCGAGGCGAAAATGTTTCGACAAGTAGAATTTGTAGCCGAGCGATATGCCAGTCGAAAGCCCCCAACCTTTGCGGCGGTAACTCTCCTTGTCATCGCCTTTCCATAATCCTATATTGAAATTGCCTCCTTCGACGTATGGCCCGAGGTAAAAACCGTCGTACATATTGTTGGTGTAGTAGTAACGCGGTTTGACGTAGTAACGCACGTCTATGCTGCCGATCAGGGCACGGAAAACCTCTTCATGTTTCTTGAATAAATAAGGCATCCAGAGAATGTCGGCGTTCATAGTAAATTGCTGGCTGAGCGTAAATTCCACACCGATATTCGGGGTTCCGGCCAGTAAAAGGGGCAGATTGGTCTTGATCGCCTGGGCTTTTGCCGCCGGCGCTGCGAACAGGAGGATGAGACCCAGCGCCAGTATTCGTAATAGTTTTCTCATCGGACTTTTATGGTTTGTATTATAAGTTTTCATGTGGAATTTACATATCTGTCGTACCTCCCGAACCGATATCGCCCCAATCGGAGAGCTTGATCGCCACAAGCGTGAAACCCTTGTATGTGAAGGTTAGCTGGGTTCCGGGTTTTAAGAATAAGGGGCCATCAATCTTGTCTCCGTTCTCGTCGACGGGAGGATCCAGGCTGCCGTCGTTCAGACTGCCCGAATCGAAGGAGAAGCGTCCGATGATATTGTTGCCGTCGTAAAAATATGTAACGACCTTCAACGGAATCAGGGTAGTTTCGGGAGCGTCGGGAGCGTCGATATCATAACCCGACGACGGGAAATAGTTCTCTGAAAAGTTGTAATCAGGCCCGGCCTGCCCGGCAACGTGCAGGTCGTAACTTGCCTGCATTTTATCTTGTGGCGTGAAATTGTCAAAGTGCCCGTCGAAGCAGAGGCGGGTCGCAAGTCCCGTGTAGTGTATTTCTATACGGGAGACTCCCATACCGGCAAAATCCTTGAATTCGTTGGTAATTTTTCCGTTGTAGGTGTTCTCTTCGCTGATGTCGATGGTGTGTTTGTTTTTCGCTTCGGGATGCCCGATGGGGTATAGCGACAGCCTGGTTTTGAGAAAGCGCGGCAGACCGGGGGCGGTCGGCTTGCCCGCCGACGTGCCTTTTGGCTGTGTATCGGTTCCGGTCGGGATCGGGGAGAATGTATGTTCGGCGCCCTCAACCGGCTTTGCCGAGAGGTAGGAGTCCGTGTAAGGCTTTCCCTCGCTGACGGGCATGTCTCCGATTTGGGCGAAACAGGTTACGCTGGCTTCTCCCGGTTTGAGCTTGAAGCGCAACGTGCCGTCGAGCATAAGCTCGTTTTTATCGAACGGGGCGTAAATATGGCTGCTCCGCATATGGCTGCCGGCTTCGTCGTGGAATGCGATGTAGAAATCCCGTATCGTACCCTCTTTGACCTGAGGAACGTATATCCACAGGTTGTTTTCGTCTTCGAAATAGTCGTATGTGCATGATGCGAGGGAATAGAGCAGGAGTAACCCGGCTGTCATTCGCGTGTATTTCGGCAAAAATTTCATTTTCATTTATTTTGGGCGTGTAAGTTCCCGTCCCTTCGTCGGAATCTATAAATGCCGAGGGCTACTACCCGCAGCCGTTTGTTCAGCATTTTGTTCCCGGGTTATTTGTTTTTTCTCCCGTTCCTTCATTTTCCTCCTCATTCACCCGGCGGGCTTCGGCGAGCATACCCAGTCCGCAGGCCAACCCGATCACTCCCTTTAAGAGCACCCCCATGGAGAGTCCTTCACCTGTCGCATAGGCATAAACGGCATATATGCAGATTATGGCAGTGACGCCCAGGCAGCTGTATGCCAATATCGTGTAAAAATTCTTTTTCATCGGATGTTAAGGTTAAGGAGCAGCCATCCGTGACCTCACGGACAGCTGCTCCGGTGTGTTAGAGGGGAATGTCGGTAGACTCGATGCTTCCCCAATCTGCCAGATTGACGTCGATCGTTACGTCGCCGTATTGTCCGGGTTCGGGAACGCCCGGATCATCGGGATCGTCGAGCCACTTGCCCCGGGAATTGAGCGTCAGGTTTACTTCGAGGATGTTGTTGGCCGTAACGCCTTTCTGCACGGCGCCGCTCCATGCCACGAGTGCCGGGGCAGCGAGAGGCGTTGTATGGCCCAGCGGGACATAACCGGCGGGTGCTTGGCCGATCAGCACGATATCGAATTTCTCCTTGCTTTCCGTCTCGCTACCGCCCGGGAGGAGCTTGATGTCTTTCCACAGGGTCAGGTTATTGGTCGGGTCGAGTATGGTACCCGTGCTGTAACCGCTCACGGGATCCACGTCGTTGAACTTTCCTTTAACATAGAGCACTGCCTGTTCGCGCTTGGGCGAAGCGAAGCTGACCGTGCTGAGCACGTTGACGCTCGTGCCGACGCGGCGAATACGGAAACTCGCTTCGTCTACCTTGAAATTGACTGAGTTATTACCCGAGAGGCTCTGGTTGATTCGCACGCGCATCATGCTCACAGCGCGCTTCAGCGTGATTGTGCTGAGCGTATTGTTTTGGTCTGCGCGTATATCCACATTCGGCAGGACACCTATGAATATCTCTGCCGGCTCCTCATAACCCTTGGAGTCCTTCTCGGGATCCTCGGCCGGAGGGGTCGGCTTCTCTCCGAGGGATTTCTCCCTGAGTTTCATGAGCAGGCTGCTGACCTCGTATCCTACGGCGGCAGCCGGTTCCCAAGTACGTTCGATGTTGCTCCCGGTCGCGGAGTTGGCTACCACATACACGTTGTAGTGGGAGTCCGCCGGACTGGCGGGGATGTTCTGGAGTATGAAATTATGGGTGCCGGTCGTGCCGTCCTCGGGCAACTGAAGTTCACGGGCCGCTTTGACGCGGTTGTCCGCAGTGCTGACGAAGAGTATGTGCAGGTCTTTGATATTGTCCGTCCACGAAGTCGTGGGCTTGGCCGTGGACGTGGGGTAGACGGCCTGCGTCGAAGGGGCTTTGTCGAACCCAAGATTGATAAGTACCTGCCCCGATTTGCCGTGGCCGGGCTCGCCTTCGATGTCGCTTCCGGGTGTCTCCGTACTACAGGAAAATACCCCCAGCGACAGCGCGAGCACGCAAAGGGTTGATTTGAATATGTTTTTCATAATATGTGATTGGATAAATAATTTGCCCGGAACCTGCCCGCGTTGGCGCAGGTTCCGGACGAATTACTAAATACCTGCCGACAGGTCGGCTACAGTCCAGTCTGCAATAGTAATGTCTACCTCCATCTGCACCGTAGTTTCCACGGGTTTTTCGGGATCGGGAATCACGCCGCCGGGATCGTTCGAACCGGGGCCGCTGATGCTGGAGATAACCACGTTGAAGAGGGTGTTGCGCTTGATTGTGTAGCGCAGCGGAAGCTGCTCGTCGGTGCCTGCATTCTTGTCCTGGACATAAATTGCGTAGAAGCACTTGCCGCCGTCGTATTTAATGGCTCTCTCGTTAGTGCCGACTTGTCCTGCTGCAGGTTCCGCGTTATAGCAGCCGGGCTTGTAACCGGTGATTTTGCCGCCGGCATCCGGATTGCCGTCGTATTTAGCGATGCGCCAGAAGTTACCGCCTGTCAAGCCGCTTGTGGTGTGATTGCCGTTTTTATCCACGATCTGATCCTGGTTGGGCGTCCAGATGCCATGTACCTCCAGGTAGGTCGCTTTGCCTGCCTTGATTGTCGCGTTACTGTTCTCGGTGAGGTATGATACCCCGCCGGTAGTTGTAAATGCCACCTCCGAGCCGTCAATATAGTGTCCTGTTGCAGATGTATCATAATACGGGGTCAGCAGTTGATTGCCCGTGTAGTTGGTGCCGTCATAAACCGGCATCAGATACATTGTGTTGGGGTTCTGTTTGGTCTTGAACTTGAGGCTTGTCAGCGTACCGCCGCTTCCCTGCACGCCTGCACCTAGGCTAAGCCTTACTTTGGCACACGCACGGCCGATGCTGACCCCGAATTTGTTCGTGCCGGTTGCGGCTACCGTTACCTGGGCCGGCTGCCGTTCCAGGTTCGTCATCCAGAATTTGTTATTGGTGGTCAGGGCTGCGAAATTGGCTATGGCCGCCTGTGTTTTTTTAAATCCGTCCAGATTGGTTACCTGAGCCGGGGTGGCAGCGCCCGTAACCGTCTGGAAATTGAAAGGTGTAAGTATGTCGTTCATATTGGCGCATACGAAGAGGCGTTTTGCGCCGGTCGTGGTCTGAAACGTAACTTTTTTTGCGGTGAGATCGGCCGTCTCGAACGGTACGATCGATTCCAGTACGTCGGCATTGTTGAACACGTAAAGCGTGGCGTTACTAAGCGTCGATTCTTGTGTGGTACCTCCTTCGGTCGCCATCGTCGAGGGGGCGTTTGTCAGTGTGATGGTGGCTGTGGTGGGTATGCCCTCGATCACTTCTCCGCCCGGTTTTTTATCGACTGCGGGTTCCGTTTCGCAAGATGCAAAGGACAGCATGCTTATCGCGGCCAGTCCAAGGATAAAATTCTTCTTCATGAGATTTTGGGTTTAGTGAACTTTTGAGATTTAGTGAAACTTATTGTTTATTGATGAAATAAATCTTGTTTATGTGGATTTGGGCGGTGCGCCGCCGGCGTGCGCGGGAACCTGGTCACAGATTGTTTCGCCGGGGGAGCCGCCCGGGGCGGCCACAGGCCTCAGGCCCGTCTCTTTCCCGGCCGTATTTCCCGCTTCCGGGTGGAGCAGTTCCATCACGTACATGCTCTTCATCCGCAGTTTGAGCTCCTCCTCGATCCCTGTTTCGAGACGCCGCAGACGTGCGTAGTGCCTGTCATGCAGGTAGTCGCCTTTGTTCCAGTCGATCTCCGTTGCGGCGCCCATGGGAAGGCCTTTGTGAAATAGGTACATCAGGTCGTACACCGTTACCCGCTCAACCCCTTTGCCCAAATAGACCATGCGAGCCGTAGTGTAGCAGATATTGCCGATGATGAGCGTATTGATTACGGATTTGTAGAGAGAGTATTCCACGCCGAGCAGTTCTTTCAGGAATCCCGAATCTATTCCCCGTGCGCTTCTTTGGCCTGGTGGCGAGTAGGCGAGTAGGTTCATAACCCTGATGGCGCAGACGACTTTATCCGAAAACATAGTGTTAAATTTTATCGTAATCTCTATTTCCAATAGAGATACGGATCGTGATTTTACCTGTGAATTATTGATACATAATCCGTTCGAAATTAATATTTCGGAAAGGATGTTTCACACGATTTTTTATTTGCGTTTTGCGTGTCACTAAATATTTCGTTTCTATCTTAATTCCAGTCTGTTATATTGCAGCAACGGTGAAGTTATAGTGAAGCAAAACGCTCGCTGCACACCTTTTTTGCCGGGTGAATACAGCGAAATACGCTAACTTTAAACAGTAATACTATGCAGTTGCATTACAAAACGGATCACACATCGTGTCTGAATTACAGTACCGAATCGTTCGGAGGTTTTACGTTGGGGACGATGTCGGAGGGCAAAAGGTTCAACAACCAGCAGGAACCTGTCAAAGTCAATCACCTGATATTTATTTTGGAGGGGGAGGTGAGCATTGTCAAAGACAACGAATGTGCAATATCGGCCCGGGCCGGAGAGTTTGTTTTCATACCCATTTCATCGCTATATGTGGGTACGGTCATTCGCCCCGGACGTTACCTCGACCTGACTTTTTTTCACAACAATATCTCCCTCTGCGATAAATATATGCTGTCGCATTATCTGGCGGAGGTGCCCGATTTCGATTCCGGTTTCACGGCCTTGCCCGTACGCGAACCGCTCGACCTGTTCTTGAAGCTGATGGAGGTTTATCTCTCGTCGGGAGTCAACTGCAAGCACCTCCATGAAATAAAAGAGAAGGAACTATTCATCATTTTCCGCACGGCTTACACAAAGACCGAAATGGTCAGGCTTCTTCATCCGATCATGGGACAACGGATAGATTTCAAGGGAGCCGTCCTGCAACACAAGGACAAGGTGTCCAGCAGGGAGGAACTGGCCCGGCTGATGGGGATGAGCGTGCCGGACATGGCGCGTAAGTTTCGGGAAGAGTTCGGTGAATCGGTTTACTCGTGGCTGCTCAAGCAGAAGAACGCTCGTATCCTGGCCATGCTCAGCTATCCTTCGGTTACGATAAAGGACGTGATCTACGAATTCAAGTTTTCTTCGCCGGCAAGCTTCAACAAATATTGCAAAACACATTTCGGGTGTCCCCCGAGAGTGTTGGCGGAACGCATAAAGAATGAAAAGCCAGCGGAATATGTCTCAGAATGAGGAAAAGATTATTTAGAATAACTTTTTGAGCGTTTTGGATAACCGGATTTCCAAAAACACTCCCGACCTTTGTCCCGGTCAGGAAATGATAACAAGCCGACCCGAACGAACTACCCCACGGAGAGACGGGGACTGCGTCGGTTTGTCTGTGAATAGAATTGAAAAAAAAAGATTCCCCTGCGTGTCTCTCTATTGGAAATAGAGGATGTGATTTTGCAATAGTAAATATAACTGTTTTTGCCGGAAAATCTGCAAAAACGGGTTATTTTTATATAAAAAAACGAGTGGGCAAGCTTTCATGCTCCTGAAAAACTCCTTTATAATCGGGTCACCATTTCGTTTATCCGATCCAGCACGTCGCTGTCGAATTCCTTCAGGTAAATATGCGTGATTTTCTCCGACGCATGTCCCAGCCCTTCGCTGATGACTGCAACCGGAGCGCCGCATTGTTTTGCCAGGGTCGCCCATGTGTGGCGGGCCACATAGGTGGTAAGGGGTGTGGTCAGGCCGAGTTTTAAGCCGACTTTTTTCAAGTTGCGGTTGATCCGTGCCAGTGCGCTGCGATACTGGTCGTAATGTGAAAACGGACAATCGTCGCGCAGAATGGGAAAAATATAGGGCGAATCGTTGTCGTATTTGGCGATAAGTGCTCCCAGCGGTTCCGTGATCGTGATGCGCAGCGGCTGGCTGCTTTTGTGCCGGACATAGTGGATCGCGTTGTCAAAAATTCGTTCCTTCCTGAGAAAAACGATGTCCACAAGCGACATGCCGCGCGTGTAGAAACTGAAGAGGAAAATATCCCGTGCAAACTCCAGAAGCGGCTCGCTGTGAGGAAACGTGCAGTGTGCCAGCAGCACCATGTTTTTTTTCGAGAGAGCCCGCTTGACGGTTTTTTGCACCGTGGTGCGGGTCACCTTGAACGGCGATTCTCCTGCAGCCGTAAAACCGTCTTGGAGAATGTTGTTGTATATGGTTCGCAGATTCCGCATATAAAAGGCGACCGTGTTGGCCGATACCTGTTGTTTTCGGAGGAATTCTTCGTATTTGCGGACGAACATCGGATTAATTTCACTTGCCCGCACATCCTTACCCCCGAGGTATTTTTGCAACGAGGAATACGTGCTTTTGTACGCTGCTGCGGTTCCGTTTCGGCGGGCCAGTATTTTTTCGTGGATCTGCTTGTTCATGTATTGCAGTAAATAGACGTTATGCCGCCGGGCCGAACGGTCATCCAGGTCTTCCACGCCGAAATCTATGCCATGCTCTTCATAGAAGGCGATTTTAGACAGCAGCGTTTTACGTTCCCTATTCAGTTCGCGGTTCATACGCTGTGCGCTGCGACCCGAAAGCTGCCGGCTGTTGTTCGCGCTGACTTTTCCCGATACGGGATCGAAGTCGGATTCGCGGATTTTAAATTTGGTGTACAGTACTTTTTTGCGGCGGTTGTGGATGATCTGGAAAACCAGCGGGTAAGTACCGTCTTTCAATAATCTGTTTTTGTGTAACTTTAATTTTACGCTTGCCATAAGACGTCATTGATAATGGTTGTAATAAACTATATAAAACTATTCCAATTGTTAAAACAATTTGGAAAAGATAAAGTCCGATGACAGTGTGAAAGCCTGGGCTGTGTCCTATTAGATTGGTTTACAGATGAGTATTTCTTCCAAAAGGGAGTGGGGCAATGAGTCGGTTGAAACTGCCGTCGGCGACAAGAGGGCTTCTTCGAAAATTGGATTCTATATCCATGACGCCGATAACCGGCACCCGGCTTTACGTCCATGCGTAAAGCCGGGTGTTTTTTTAGCGGGTTTCCCACCCGGGAGTGCATGCGACCCGGGTTCCGTCGTCGTAGGTGTGTTCTTCCCGCGAATTTTCCCGGGATTGGATACATATGTAGACCATCTCCTCCTGCGAGGTGTTGCACAGATCCCTTACCCCTGCCGGCTGCCGTCCCGCCTATTTCACGAACTTGCTGAAAAATTTCCAGAGCTCCTCGCCCGTGTCGATGTCCTGTTCGCCCCACGAATGTTTCCCGCCGACGATCTCGTAGAGCCAGACTTCGCTGCCGCCCGTGCCGCCCGTGAAGCGGTGGGCGATGACCTTGCGGCCGTTTTCTGGCGTGCGCCCGGGAATCGTGTCCGTCTGCATGCCGGTGCATTTGTTCTTGGCTGCCCAGTAATGCACGGCCATCGGCACGGCGACGTAGGCGCCCCAGCCGCCTTTATTGTCGAGGTCACCCTCCCACGCCGACGTGCGGTCGGCCGTGCCGTGTATTTCGAACAGGGGCACGGGGTGCGTGGAATCGTCGGCCTTGTAAAGCCATTCGAGCATCAGCCCCGATACGGGTGCCACAGCCGCGAACAGGCGGGGGCGCTGCGCCGCGAGCTGATAACACATCTCCCCGCCGTTCGACATGCCCGTGCAGAATACGTTGCGGCGGCTCAGCCCGTGTCGTTTTTGCAGGTGGCGCACCAGCTGTGCGATGAACTTCACGTCGTCGACGGCCATGTCCGCCTGGAACGGGTAGCCTGCGTTCCAGCATGTCTTGCCCCGGCCGTCCTTCGCGCCCTGCGGGTAGCAGACGGCAAAGCCGTGGCGGTCGGCCGCGGCGTTCAGCCCGAAGCGGCCCGGGTCGTTGTTACCGCCGTAACCGTGCAGGACGACCACCAGCGGGGCGCCTTGGGGCAGCCCCTGGGGCAGGTGGAGCTTGTAGCTGCGTTCGATGCCGCCCGAGCGCATCGTGTAGGAAGGGGTGTCCGGATTTGCGGATTGGGGCCGGGCGACGGATGCCGCCAGCAGGAGGAGTGCCGTAAAAAGACCCTTTACGACGGAGGGGTTCGAAAGGTATTTCATGCTGTCGGAATTTTCGGGGCTCAGAGCCCTTTCCGGGCGATGCGCCAGGCCAGGCTGTTGTAAAGCCCGATCAGCGGCCCCCGCCAGCTGCGGGGCAGGGCGTTGAGGATGCGTACCTTGTGCAGCGTGCGGCGGTAAGTCTTCGTGTAGCCGAAGAACCGGATAGCCCTCGCCGCATCCTTCGTGCCCCCCTTTGCACTGATGATGAGCGCTTTTCCCAGGGCTGCGCGGGCCACGAACTCGTTGTATCCGTCTGCCGCCGCCGGGTCGTAAAGCTCCTCGAACGAGTAGCGCGTCCGCTCGGGCGTGTAGATGGCTGACGACCGGTTCGAGGCCACCTTCGAATAGTTTGCCAGCGGCTTGGGCGAAAAGCAGACCTTGTAGCGCCGGGCGATCTTGATCCACATGTAGAGATCCTCGCCGATCTTCATTCCCTCGGGGAATCCGCCCACTGTTTCGAATACCGCGCGCGGGACGGCGCTGGCCGACGGGATCGAGATATAACGGTGCGCCGAGTCGCGGAAGAAGTCGGCGACCACGCCGCGCTCTGTGGGGGTGGGGGCGGGGAACCGCCCGTCATGGCTGACGATGTTGAAGGCTGTCGAATAAATCCCGCAGCCCGGGAATTCGGCCGCCATCGAAGCGATCTCCTCCAGGAATCCCGGTTCCCACGTGTCGTCGGCGTCGAGCAGGGCGATCAGGTCGCCCGTCGACTCGGCGATGGCGCGGTTGCGTGCCGCGCAGACCCCGGCGTTCGCTTGCGTGACGAGCTTCACGAGCGGCGATGCGATGGCACGCACGGCGCCGGCACTCCCGTCCGTCGATCCGTCGTCCACGACGACGATCTCCGTGGGCTGCAAAGTCTGTGCGAGCACCGAGCGTAGGGTGTCGCCGATTTCGCGTTGCTTGTTGTAGAGGGGTATGATGACCGAGATGGTTACCGATGCCATTTGTTACGGTTTGGTTTCTTGCGAAGATACCGATCTTTTGCTACATTTGCAAATAAAACCCTGTTCATGACCGCATCCGAGAAGCTCATCGCATTCATCCGCAATACGTTCGACACGGCGCTTTACTTCGCCGTGATGGCCGTCAAGGAGAATTTCCGCAACTATATCCGCCGTGCGGGCCCGACGGGCGACCCGTCGCGCGGGATGGTCATTCTGGGCAACGGCCCTTCGTTGTCGGACGACCTGCCGCGATTGATCGCGCGCCGCGAATACGAGGCGAAGGATTTCATGGCGGTCAACTTTTTTGCCGAGGACGACCGCTTCGAGGTGGTCAGACCGGGTTATTACGTCCTTTCCGACCCGATGTTCTTCCGCGACAGCGAATGCCGCGACCGCGTGGCCGCGCTCTACCGCACGCTCGATAGCAAGGTCACGTGGCCGATGACGCTCTACGTACAGTTCTATAATCCCGAAAAGTTCGACTACCGCGCCGCGCTGCCCAACCCCCGTATCCGCATCGTTCGCTTCCATACGCAGGTCTACCGCGGTTTTGGCAGCGTCGGCTTCTGGCTTTTCCGCCACGGCCTGGGCAGCGCCAATTTCGGCACGGTCGTGCAGGTGGGCGAATACGTCGCCCTGTTACTGGGTTACCGGCGGATCGAGCTCTACGGGGTGGATCATACGTTGCTCGACGGGCTCTGTGTCGACGATGCGAACCGCCTGTGCCGTGCCGACCGCCACTATTACGATACCCTTCCCCCGGCTCCGCAGCCCATCTACATGAAGGTGCCGCACGTGCCCTATACGATGTCGGTATACCTGGCCGAGGTCGCCGAACTCTTCCGCGGGCATGAAGTACTGCGCGACTATGCCGCGTCGCTCGGTGCGCGGATCGTCAACCGCACCCGCGGCTCGATGATCGACGCCTACGAGCGCGGGGCGGAGTAACCCCGCCCTTTTGAAATAAAGGAAGCGACCAGGAAAGGTCGCTTTTTTATGCTCATCTCGGATTCCCGCTCCCGTCACCCCAGCCGCCGGCTTGCCGCGATGATCTCGGCCATCGTGAAATCCTCGGGGTTGTCGATGTCCAACCCTTCGATGCGGTCGACGACGGCCATGTAGGGCTTCTCCCCGATGCGGCGCCCGCGGCCGCACCAGAGCGTGCGCGGGAAAATGAAAAATGCGCTGGTTTCTATATAGACCGGCTCTATGGTCTGCGTGCGGGGGATGTCGTCCAGCGCATAGTTGAGCGGCCGGCCTTCGAACCAGGCGAAGGTCTGTATCTTCTCGGCGCTGAACGCCGAATCGTACTCCCCCGACCGCACGTGCCGCAGGGCGTCCGCCACGGTCTCCGCGCGGATGAACGGCGAGGTGGCGTGCGCCAGCACGTAGAGGTCGG
>OLYA01000307.1_pt1 | contig 30551 bp, 28 predicted proteins | sample 1674361 | NCBI WGS metagenome assembly OLYA01 (sample SAMEA103958165, study PRJEB25191) | human gut metagenome | biome: human-associated habitat [ENVO:00009003]; feature: intestine environment [ENVO:2100002]; material: feces | place: Germany | collected 2013/2015
GCACCTGCACCGTGCGCACATCGCCGAGGCTGTCCTTGCCCCAGATCTTCTGGTACAGCTCGTTGGCTGTGAAGAAATTGTTCGGGTACCGGACAAAAAGCGACAGGATGCGAAACTCCATATCGGCCAGATGGACGCTCTGGCCGTCCTTTTCGACACAGTGGCTGTTGGAATCCAGCGTAAAAGCCGCGCAGTGGTAGCCGTTGACGCTGGGTTCGGCGGCATCCATCTGCACCCGGCGGATGTTCGCCATGATGCGGGCCAGCAGGACCTTGTGGTTATAGGGTTTGGTCAGAAAATCGTCGCCGCCCAATTCCAGCGCACGCACCACAGTATCCGTGTCGTCAAGGCAGGAGGTAAAGATGATGGGGCAGTGGTGCCAGCTTCGCAGCCGCTGGCACAGGTCCATGCCATTGGTATCCGGCAGCAGGATGTCCATCAGGATCACATCGAAGTTTTCTCGGGCATGGCTCAGCGCCTCGCCGCCCGTCTCGGCACAGACGACCTCAAAATTCTGTCGGCTTTTCAAAAAGTAGCAGGTCGTATCCCGGATCACCGGGTCATCCTCCACCAAAAGCACACGGATCATCCTTTTGCTCTCCCCTTTTTCGCGAAAATTTGATATACTGATTTTAGTATACCTTATTTCGCACTCTTTCTCAACCGTTTTGGCTCAACTGGTTCGGGGAAGTTTGCGGCTTTTCGGGAGGACGATCATGACAAGAAAAAAGGTTCTGATAATGCTGGGGGCCGTCGTGTTGGCCGTGGGCATCGCGCTGGCGGGCATCTGGTACAATGCACAGCTGCCGCCGCTGGCCTATCCGGGTGCCCCGGCCCAAGACGCCGAGATCCTGTTCACCACATGGGCCGACCGTTACCCGGCGGAGGGGCAGACTGCGCTCACCCTGCGCACCACATTGCAATGGCTGGCCGTCACGGTCTTCTGCACCCTCGCGGCGGTGGTGCTGGCGCTCTATTATTATAAGCACCAGCGGGAGCTGGGGTATTTCCTGCTCTATCTTGCGGTGCTCATCGCATGGGGCGCGGCGATCATCCTCTCCCCCATCAGCCTTGACCCTGTGGCCGCGGCATTGAAGCGCTGTTTTTTCCCGCTGACCGTGCTGGCCCCCATCCTGCTGAGCTCCGCGCTCACCGGCGTCGCCCCCGTCAGCCGAACCCAAAAGCTGCTGGTGCTGGTATTGACCATCGGCTATTTCCCGATCGCGCTCCACTCCGACGCCCGTGTGCGTGCTGCGGCCCTGTTCGGCGGCATGATCTACTGCATGGGACTGCTCCTTCTTGCTTACGCCAAAGGTTCCGCTTCCGTTCTGCTGCTGCTCTTCCCCTACGCGGTAACCGCCGGGCTGCGAACGTGGGTCATCCTGCCGGGGCTGGATCTTCCCTTCTTTTCGGAGAGCATCCGGTTTTATCTGGTGCGCTGCGCCCGTATCTACGACATTCCCTTCACGCTGGGCTGCATGACCTTCGTCTGCCGCCGGTTCGCATTGCAGTTCGACCGCACCGAGCATCTGGCGCGGGAGCTGGATGAGCGGGTGGTCCAGCGCACCCGTGCCCTGACCGAGGAGAGTGAAGCCCGCAAGAGCATGATGCTGAACATCTTCCACGACCTGCGCAGCCCGCTGTTCGCGGTGTCCAGCGGGCTTGACACGCTGGAAGCTGCCCCCGACGCCCTGCCCGCCCTTCTGCCCGCCATGCAGCAACGGATGACCTTTCTGCGGCGGCTGACGGAGGACCTGTTCCTCGCCGCCAAGCTGGAGCAGAAGCAGGTGATGCTCAACGAAGACCGCGTCTCCCTCAGCGACGCTGCTGCGGCCGTCTGTGAGAGCTGCCAAAACGAGGCCGCGAAAAAAGGCATCACGCTGACGACCCGGTTCGACGCCGAGCTGCCCGTCTGGGGCGACGCCATGCGGCTGCAGCAGATCGTCCAGAACCTCGTGACCAACGCCATCCACTACACCCCCGCCGGCGGCACGATCACGGTCCACAGCTTCGCTGCGGAGGGCCGCGCCCTCGTCCTTGTACAGGACACCGGCTGCGGCATCGCTCCCGAAGACCAAGCCGCCGTCTTTGACCGCTACTTCCACACCACTGCTGACACCAAGCACGATTCCACCGGCCTTGGCCTGACCATCGCGCAGGAGCTGGCCCACCTGCACCACGGCGAGATCACGCTGGAAAGCGAAATGGGCAAAGGGAGCTGTTTTACCTTGGCGCTGCCCCTGCTGGAAGATTGAGGACACAAAAAATGCTCTGCCACGCAGAAATGGCAGAGCATTTTTTCATACATAAGTTTATGCCAGCGGGTCCCACAGCTTCATGGGCAGAGGCTCCTGATCCAGCAGGGCGCGCTGGGCATCGCTCAGCAGGCTCTTGCGGACCGTGACCTGATAGACGTTGGCCTTGAACCACTTCTCGCTGCCGATGAAGTAGCCCTTCTGGCCGGAGGCGTCGCCCCAGCTGTTCTCGATCTTCCAGCGGTTCGCGGTGCCGTTCTCCTCCAGATTGACGCCGCAGAACATCATGCAGTGGTTCATGGTGCTGTCGCGGGTGAGCAGCCGCTCGGCCTTGGTCATATGGAAGGTCAGGCCGCCCAGCACTTCGCCGTACTGGAAGCAGTCGGGGTCCCAATAGCCGTTGGCACGGTCGCCGTCCGGGTGGCAGTCGCAGCTGAACATGACGCCCTCCCCGGCCTGAAGCTGGCGGATGGTCAGGTCTTCCAGCTCTTCCTGCGACAGGTTGAGCCAGAACATGTTGTCCTCCACCACGTCGCCCATGAACGGCTGGCAGTAGGTGCGGTTGATCTCGTGGATGGGCGAAGAGATGATGACGACGTAATCGTCAAAATCGTTGCCCACGTACTTTTCAAGGAAACTCTTCGGGGTCAGGCCGCGGTCGCAGTGGTAAACTTTGTCGGTATCGGTGTACTCAAAGTCGAAGGTTTTGGGCGGCTGACCGTAGAGGATGCGCAGGGCGTTGTAGATCTCCGCCAGCATCTCCTCGCGGCGGGCGGCGGGATCCTTGCCCGCGCGGACGAGGGCGCGCAGTTCCAGCGCATCCTCCCGCATCTTGCGGGTCAGGATAGGCAGATACTTGGCCGTGCCGGTGGAGTGGACCGTTTCCGGCATGACCCAAGAGGGCACGACGCCGTACTTTTTGATCAGGCTGATGGCCATATCCCACTGGCCGCCGTCCGGCAGCGGATTGCCCATCAGGGTAAAGGTCTCGCGGTCGTCCAGTTCCTGATCGGCGAAGTGGATGATGTTCTCAAAGAAGAGGTTTGCCTTTTCCAGCTTGTCATAAAAGGCCAGATAGGTGGGCGAGATGGAGAAATCCTCCAGCTTGCACTTCTCGATGACCCGCTGACGCAGGACGTTCAGGGTGGAGAACATCCAGCAGCGGCCGCTCTGCTTCTGGTTGGTGATGTTATTGGTCTTGACCAGAACGGAGAAGTCCATCTGGAGCTTGGCCGCAGCGGCGGGCACAAAGGCGGCATCCGGCAGAGCGGTGCGGGAGATGGCGTTGGACATCACCTGCAGCGCGGGGCGTGCTCCGTAGCCCTGCTCAAAACGGGCCAGCATTTCAGAATCAATGGGAGTTACTTTGTTCATTGTTTTCACACTTTCTGTCTTCATTTCAAAAGCGCTGTCAACTTTTCCATGCGGTGAATCGCTTCATCGAGGACGTCCGTTCCTCTTGCGAAGTGCATCCGAATGAGGTGGTTCACCGGCTCCCGGAAGAAGCTGGAGCCGGGCACGGCGGCTACGCCGACCTCGCGGATCATCCACTCGCAGAACTGCAAGTCCGTCCAACCCGCAAACTGCGGCAGGGCGAGGAAGTCCGAGATGTCGATCATCACGAAATATGTGCCCTGCGGGACATTGTGCTTCAGGCCGATGCGGTCGAGCCCGGCGAGGAAATGGTCGCGCTTTTCGGTATAAAGCGCACACAAATTCTCGTAGTAACTCTGCGGCATTTCCAGCCCGGCAACGGCAGCTTCCTGCAAGGGAGCCGCCGCGCCCACCGTGAGGAAATCGTGGACCTTGCGAGCCCCTTCGATGACCTCGGCCGGGCCGATGAGGTAGCCCAGACGCCAGCCGGTGATGGAGTAGGTCTTGGAGAGCGAATTGCAGGTGATGGTGTGCTCGAACATACCGGGCAGACTGGCCATGCAGATATGCTCGTTGGGGGCGTAGACGATGTGTTCATACACCTCGTCGGTGACGACAAAGGCATCGTACTTCAGTGCGAGCTTTGCGATGGCCTCCAGCTCATCGCGGCGGAAGACCTTGCCGCAGGGGTTCGAGGGGTTGCAGAGGATCAGCGCCTTGGCCCCCTCTGCAAATCCCTTTTCAATGAGGCTGAGGTCAAACTCATAGGTCGGCGGGACCAGCGGGATATAGATGGGTTCCGCCCCGGAGAGGATGGCATCTGCGCCGTAGTTTTCGTAAAACGGCGAGAAGATCATGACCTTATCACCGGGGTTGCAGATGGTCATCATCGCGGCCATCATAGCCTCAGTGCCGCCGCAGGTGACGCAGACCTCGGTGTTGGGGTCCACTTCATGATGGAGGGCGGGGCTCGTCTTTTTCGCCAGTGCTTCGCGAAAATTCTGGGCGCCGAAGGTCACGGCGTACTGGTGCGGGCCTTTGTAAGCCGTTTGAGCCAGTGCGTCCAGCAGTTCCTTCGGCGGGTCAAAATCCGGGAACCCCTGCGACAAATTGATGGAGTGATATTGGTTGTTGATCCGGGTCATACGGCGGATGACGGAGTCGGTAAACGTGCCGACACGATCACTTAAAACAGGCATAAATTTCTCCTGTAAGCTCTCCCAGTCCGCCTTCGGCGACAGCCCCCTCAGAGGGGGCCTTATCACGTGGGCAATGACGGGAAGAGTTACTCCTTAAAGTAAGCATTCTGCACAGCCAGCAGCACACCCGCGCGGCTGGCGGCGAAGTTCAGGCCGCCCTGTAAGTAGCAAGTATAAGGCTCGCGCAGGGGGCCGTCGCAGGAGAGCTCAATAGTGCTGCCCTGTGTAAAGCTGCCGCTGGCCATGATGACTTCATCGGTATAGCCCGGTTCCGGCGAGGGCTCCGGGGCGGCGTAGCTGTCCACGGGGCTGGCCGCCTGAACGCCGCGGCAGAAGCCGATGAGGGCATCGGCGGTGCCCGCGTCGAAGCAGGTCACGATGTCGTTGTGGTCCTCGCAGTAGCGCGGGATGGGCTTTTTCCCCACCAGCTCCAGCAGACACTGGGCGTAAATGGCGGTCTTGATGGCCTCGCAGACGACGCCGGGCGCATAGTAAAAGCCCAGATACATGTCGCGCGGGGTATCCAGTGTACAGCCCAGATCCTTGCCGAGGCCGGGGGCGTTCAGCCGGTAGGCACACAGCTCCACGAGGTCGCGGCGGCCCGCGATGTAGCCGCCGGTGGGGGCGATGCCGCCGCCGGGGTTCTTGATGAGGCTGCCGACCACGAGGTCGGCCCCTACCTGACAGGGTTCCTCCGTCTGGGTGAACTCGCCGTAGCAGTTATCCACGAAGATGATGATCTCCGGGTTGGCGGCGCGGGCGGTATCGGCGATCTTTCGGATGGTGGCGAGGTCAAAGGCATTCCGCTGCAGATAGCCGCGGCTGCGCTGGATGTGGCAGACCTTAGCCCCCGGTGCCTTCTGGGCGATCAGGTCATAATCCGGGGTGAAGTCGGCCTTGAGGGGGGCTTCGTCGTACTTGACGCCGTAGTCCATCAGGGTGCCGGTGCCCTTACCCTTGCCGTCCAGCCCGATGACGCCTTCCAGCGTATCGTAGGGGCGGCCGGTGGCAGCCAGCAGGGTGTCCCCTGCCCGCAGCAGACCGAACAGCGCCACGGCCAGCGTATGCGTGCCGCTCTGGAACTGACTGCGGACGAGGGCGTCCTCCGCCCCCATCACCTCGGCAAAGATCTGCTCCAGTTTGGCGCGGCCGGTATCCCACAGGCCGTAGCCGGTGGTGCCCAGCATATCGGTAGAGGACATCTGGGTATCCGCAAAGGCTTTCAGCATCTTGAGCTGGTTGTAATCGCGGATCTCTTCCATGTGCCTGAAGTAGGGCTGGCAGAGTTCCATGGCTTTTTCATCGAGGGCCAGCACTTCGGGTTTGAAATCAAAAAAGTGGCTTAACATTGACATATCGAATCCTTAGGTTTTCGTTTTATTTTTTACGTAGAGTATGTACTCTTTTGCTTGCCAAAAGAGTACCAGAAAAGCACCGCTTTTTCGAGGCGCGGGCACGAATCAGGGGCTGCTCGCCCCTAATAACCCCAAAGCAGTTGGCTTCACCAGAAAATCGGGCGGTGCGCCAGTCGGCGCAAACGCTTTTCCGATTTTCTGATTCAGCCGATTTTAATTTTCTGTTTGCTCATACCGTGCATATTCTCCGAGTTTCTCGAAGCCGAGGCGGGTATAAAAGTGCACACGCTCCGGGCTGCACAGGAAGACGGGCTGCAAGCCCTCGGCGGAAAGCTCGTTCGCCAATTGGACGATGAGCCGCCCGCCGATGCCTTTGCCGCGCAGTTCCTCTGCCGTCTGCCCACAGGCCATGTAGGCCTGCCCGTTCGCAATGGCATAGGCCCCCACGGTGCAAGCGATCTCTTCCCCCTGCATCAGGGCCCAGACGCGGGCTTTGCCCCGGCTGTGCTTTGAGCACAGCTCGGAGTAGAGATCATCCCGCCGGGCGGGGCGGTCCGGGAAAAGATCCTCCGCCACCGGGTACGCCGACGGCTCCCGTTCCAAGCGCAGGGAGGCCCAGAGCGTTTCGTCCGCATGGGGCTGCGGCAGCTGCCGCCCCGGTGTGAGTCCGAAGATGCTGTGGTTTTTTGCACGGGTCCACCCGGCGGGCGGGGCGGCCTCGGCTTCGTCGAGGATGACGGCCCGGCACCCGCAAAAGCGGAGAAATCCAGCCAGTTCTTCGGGGTTTGCGTGGCCCGCCATCCAAGCGGTGCTGCCGCCGATATCCAGCGCCAGCGTCGGCCCGGCAAAGAAGCGGCCCGGCTGGCTTTTGCCGAACAGTTCCAGCGCCAACGGCAGGGTCGCCCCCATGCAGAGCTTGCCTTGGCAGACGTTGTAAAAGCGCCGCCGGTCCTTCTGTGTCGTGACCTGTTTGATCATTTCAGCGCGTTGACGATGCTCTTGAACTCGCGGCCGCGCACCTCAAAGTTGGGGTAAAGGTCGAAGGAAGCGCTGGCCGGGGACAGGATGATGATATCCCCCGGCTGTGCGGCGGCGCGGGCCAGCTCCACGGCGTGCTGCATACTGTCAGCATACTGGATGGCAAGGCCGGATGCGGCAAAGTCCGGGTGCTCACGGACGGCCTTCTCGATGCGGGGGCCGGTGGCACCCATCAGCACGAGGTTCTTGACGTGAGCAATGACCTCCGGGGCCAGCGGCTCATAGGGGATGTGCTTATCGTAACCGCCCGCAATGAGGATCACCTTCTGGTCAAAGCTGCGCAGACCGGCGATGGTGCGGGTGGGGCTGGTGCCGATGGAGTCGTTGTAGTAGGTCACGCCGTCCAGCACACGGACCGGCTCGATGCGGTGCTCGACGCCGGTGAAGGTGCTGCCGACCTTCTGGATGACCTCAATGGGCACTTCACCCCAGACGGCGGCGGCAGCGGCCAGCAGATTTTCGATGTTGTGCAGACCGCGCAGCTTGACGTCCTTCTGAGCGAGGAAGGGGGTCACCACGCCGTCCTCGGCCATGCAGAGCATCCCGTCTTTCCGCAGGAAGGCACCGTTGTCGGTGTCGTGCAGACGGGTGAACCAGACCTGCTTGCCCTTGCAGTCGGGCACCATGCCGCGGGTGATGTCGTTCTCAAAGCCCAGCACTTCGCGGCAGGGCGGCACCTGATGGAGCAGGATGTTCCGCTTGGCGTCGATGTACTCCTGCATATCCTTGTGGTGGTCGAGGTGGTTGGGGGTCACGTTGGTGACGACCGCGATCTTCGGGCTCTTGTGCATGCTGATGAGCTGGAAGCTGGACAGCTCGACCACAGCCACATCCTCCGGAGCCACGTCCGGCAGCATGGGCAGCAGCGCTGCGCCGATGTTGCCGCCGAGGTGCACTTTGCGGCCCGCCGCCTCATAGAACTTGGAGATCAGGGTGGTGGTGGTGGTCTTGCCGTCGGAGCCGGTCACGCCCACGATCTCACAAGGGCAGTAGTCGAAGAAGAGTTCGACTTCGCTGGTGACCATGGTGCCCGCCGCAATGGCATCCTGCAGCGGCTTCTGATAATACTCGAAGCCGGGGGTGCGCAGGATGATGTCCTGCCCCTTGAAACCGTCCATGTAGTGTTCGCCGAGGCTCAGGTCGATGCCCAGACGGCGGATGGTGTCGGCATAGTCGCCGAAGTCCTCCACGCTGTTCTTTTTATCGCAGAGGGTGACCTGTGCGCCCAGACCCACGAACTCTTCGATCAGGGTCTTGTGGCTGACGCCCGCACCGATGAGTGCGACCTTCTTGCCCTTGACCAGCTCTGCAAGCTGCTGCTGTTCTTTCTGCATAAAAACAGAACCTCCTCTATAAAGTGTTTCTGTAAAACTTCTTGCCGTTCCCCATTCTACACCATTTCCGCGCAATACGCAACGCCAAACCCGCTCGGTGCACGATTTGCACCGAAAGGTCATCGAAATTCACAAAAAAATAATTGTCTTTTTCGACGCTTTCCGGTATACTGGACGTATCCATCAAATTCTGCAAGGAGCGCATGTTTTTTGAAGCACCCATTCCGCTTGACCGCCGCGTTTCTGACGGTCCTTCTGCTGCTTGCCCTGACCGGCTGCGGTTCGGGTTCCAACAGCTTCACATGGTTCGTGGATACCATCCCCGCGAACCTCGACCCGCAGGTGGCGTCCACGGCGTCGGACGTCATCGCCTGTGAAAATTTATACAGCGGCCTTGTCCGAAAGGACCCGGACGGCGAAATCGAGCCTGCCCTCTGCGAGCGGTGGGAACGATCCGCCGACGGCAGGACCTACACCTTTTATCTGAAGGACGGCCTGACCTACACCGCCGCCAAGGGCACCGCCGCCGAGTACGCCATCACCGCCGAGGACTTCGTCTTCGCGTTCCGGCGGATGTTCCGGGCCGACACCAATTCCCCCTACGCGGTGGAGTTCTCGGCCCTTGAGAACAGCGCCGAAGTGCTGGCCGGGCAGATGCCGGAAAGCGCGCTGGGGGTCTCCGCCAGCGGCCCGCTGACGCTGGTGTTCCGCCTGAACAGTGCGGACGAGAACTTTCTCTCCAAGCTGACGCTGCCCGGTGCCATGCCCTGCGATGAGGAGTTCTTCAACTCCACCCGCGGCACCTACGGTCTGACCGCCAAGACCACCCTTTCCAGCGGGCCCTTCTACCTTTACAACTGGACGTCCGGCGGCCTGTTCTTGCGGCGGGAACCCTCCGGCACCCTCATCGACAGCCTCCGTCTGGTTCAGAACACCAACAACGCCGACCAGTCCGCCGTCGAGCTCGTCAACGGAGAAAAATGCTCTGCCGCGCTGGATGACACCGGCAGCACTACCTCCCTGTCCTCCATCTCCTACTCCGACACGACGTGGTCGCTGCTCTTCAACTGCAGCACCCTCTTCTCCTCCACCGAGCTGCGGCAGTCTCTGGCCGGGGTAGCGCGGGAGGCCGCTGTGGTCCCCTCCACGGGACTCTTCGCCGCAGCGGATGGTCTCATCCCGGACGGACTGAACGTGGACGGCATGAACTACCGCAGCACCGTCGGCAATGTCTCCCCCGCTGCCGTGGATGTCAGAGCTCTCTACCTTTCTGCGCGGCAGGGCATGGCGAACTCCGACTTCAACAAAGTCACCCTGATGATCCCCGCCGGGTCCGGCCTGACCGAAGCCGCCGAGACCATCAACGGCGCATGGCAGAAGGAACTTTCCCTCTTCTTCTCCATTGAGGAGGTGGACGAGGAGACCTTCCAGAAGCGCCTTTCCGAGGGCGATTACACCATCGCGCTGGCCCCCATCAGCGCCGAGAGCGGCAGCGTATACAGTATGCTGGCCCAGTTCACCACGGCGGGCGGGAATTTGACCGGCTACGCCAATGCCCTTTACGCCACCCAACTGGAGGCCAGCACCCACGCCACCGGCGCGGCCCGCTGCCGGCTGCTGGGCGAGTGTGAGCGCCAGCTGCTGAGCGACTGCGTGGCCGTTCCCCTCTTCTCCCAGCAAAAGCGGCTGCTGGTGGCCTCCGGCATCAAGGGCCTCATCTTCGACCCCTTTGGCCCGGTGCTGGACCTGACCTACACCACCAAAGAATAAGGAAAACGCAAGACCCTCTGTGCCGCGGCACAGAGGGTCTTGTTCTGCCTATTTCTTGATGCCGAACAACCGGCGCAGGATCCCGCGCAGACATTTCGGGCTTTTGATGACGACCACCTGCATCCTCTTCCCGCCTTTCGTTCTGTGATACCACAGTATAAGCGGTCGGAGCACAGAATGTGCAGCCGGTTTGGCTGTCAGGTCGTCAGAATGGGCGTATCGGCCACGGTCTCCACCACAACGAGAGTTCCCTTCCGGGTCGAGACGGTGATGCAGTCCGAGCCTTCGGCGTACTCATTGCTGACGCCCAGCGGGTAGCCCGCCGTGAGGGCCGCATCGGTCAGCTCGTAGTAGGAGCCGCCTTCGCAGACGCCCTCGGCCCTGCCCTCCATGGGGAAGACGGAAAAGTAGAAAAATTCCTCTTTCGGGTAGCGGCGCTCCTCACCGGGGCGGACGAAGGTGATGCGGCTGCGCTCGTTCTGGAGGGTGGCGCGGACGCCCCGCTCTTCCAGCCCAAGGCCGGTGCAGAGGTTCGACAGCGTGTGCTCCAGCCGTTTGCCGCCCAGCGCCCCCAGCAGCAGTACCTCGGAAAAACCCTTTTCCGAAGCGAGCTTCGCCGCATACTCGGTATCGGTATCGTCCTTGACGTGGGGCAGGATGATGACATCATCCTCCTGCGCCGGGCAGGGCGCGGTATCGAAGTCGCCGACGATGATGTTCGGCTTGCAGCCCAGCGGCTCGCAGTTGCGGTAGCCCGCATCGCACGCAATGATGAAGTCCTCGGGGCGGAGCAGACGTTTCAGCTCCGGCGAGACCGGGCACGCGGAAAGGATCACACAGCGTGACATAAGAACTCCTTTATTCTTGGCTCCCCTGCTAGGGGAACTCCGCAAGGCGCTGGCGCTGCCAGACCCAGCGGTGAGAGGTTAAACTTTTGGGCGCTGCCAGTCCTTGACGTCCTTGACTTCCTCATACATGGCGCAGTAGCTGTCGTACCGGGTCTGAGAGAGCTTGCCCTCGGCCAGCGCGGCACGGACGGCACAGCCCTTCTCCGACCGGTGGGAGCAGCCCGTGAACTGACACTCGCCGAGATAAGGCCCGAACTCCGGGAAGACATGCTCCAGATTCTCCTTGGGGATGAACCCGGCGCGGTTGGCCTCCAAGCTGGCGAAGCCGGGGGTGTCGGCGATGCGCCCGCCGAACGCCTCGAAGATGGTCACTTCGCGGGTGGTGTGGCGGCCGCGGCCAAGCTTCTGGCTGATGGCGCTGGTCTCCCGCTCGGCCTCCGGCAGCAGTGCGTTCAGCAGCGTGGACTTGCCCACGCCGGAGTTGCCGCAGAAGGCGCAGAGGCGCCCATTGATCCACTGTTTCACCTCGTCCAGCCCCTCGCCGGTATCGTAGTGGATGGCGATGAAGGGCAGGGTCGATCTTTCGTAAGCGCTGCGGAGGAACTCCGCTTCGCCGAGGTCGGCCTTGGTGCAGACGATGACCGGCTGCACCCCTTTATCCACCGCAATGGCGGACAGCTTATCCAGCACCAAAGTGCTGGGGGTGGGCTGGGTAGTGCTGGCCACAAGGAAGAGCACATCGAGGTTCGCCATCGGCGGGCGGACGAAGACATTTTTGCGGGGTGCGATCTCGGCGATGACGGAGGCACCGTTCTCGGTCTCCACCGTCACCTCGTCCCCCGCCACGGGGGCGATCTTCTGTTTGCGGAAGATGCCGCGCGGCTTGCACTCGACGATGCCTTCTTCGGTCTTGACATAATAGAAGCCGCCGATGCCTTTTACAATATAGCCTTTCATCTGCTCCTCCGTTACGACAGCAGCGAGGTCCACCAGTCGGTCAGGGGCGAGCTGCCGGTGCTGGAACTCCCGCTGGAAGACGAACCGCCGACGAGGCCGCTCCACCAATCGCCGGAGCTGCTGGCGGAATCGCTGCTCTCCGCCGAGGATGCCGGTTCCTCCGGGACTTCCGGTTCGGGTTCGGGGCCCGCGCTGACGGTGACGCTGACGCGGCTGTTGACCTTGACGGTAGAGCCCGCTGCGGGGTTCTGCCCAATGATGGTACCGGCGGGCTTGTCGCTGTACTGCTCGGTGGTGCTGCCGAGGCCCAGCTTATTCTGCACCAGCAGGGTGCGGGCGTCGTTCACGCTGGAAAGGCCCACCAGCGACGGCACCTTGGCCGTGGTGCTGACCTGCGGGCGGCTGACGTAGACCACGACCGTGGAGCCCGCCGCCACCTGACTGCCCGCGGCGGGGTCGGTGCGGATGACTGAGCCGGAGGCCACGGTGGGTTCCACCGCCTGTGTGACCAGCACCGAGACACCGAGGTTCTTAAGCTGCTGCTCCGCATCGGCCTGCAGGTAGTTGGTCACATCCGGCACGGTAACGGACTGGATGCCGAGGCTGACGGTCAGGGTCACGCTCTGGCCCTCACGGACGGTGCGGCCCGCCACCGGCGACTGCTTGTAGACGTAACCGGCAGCGTAATCGTTGCTGTAGGACTGCTCCCAGTTCACGGTGATCTGGCCGGAGGAGACCTGCGGCTGGGCGTTCACCTCGTCCTGCGTCATGCCGCTGTAATCCGCCAGCACGACGTCGGCCTTCTCGCTCATCAGGGTGCTGGAGTCGTTGAGGATGGCCCAGCACAGGGCCAGACAGGCCAGCGCAAAGGCCACCGTGATGCCGAACAGCACCGGCAGGAAGACGGTGCGCTTCTTTTTGCCCTTGCGGGCTTTTTTCGGTTCCGGAGCATCTTTTTGGGTTTTCATGGGGCGTTCCACCACCTTTTCAGGAATTTCGTCGGGGAGATAGGTGTAATTGAACACGATGGCTGGGTTTTCGACGTAGGCATTCAGGGCGTTCAGCATCTCAGCAGCGCTGGCGTAACGGTTGTCCGGGCGCTTTGCCATGGCCCGCTCGGTGATCTCCACAAGGCCGTGGGGCACATTGGGGGCCAGCTCCTGCAAGCTCTGGGGCTTGTCCGAAATCTGCTTGATGGCCACTTCCACCACATCGTCCGCATCAAAGGGCAGATGTCCCGAAAGCATCTCGTACATCATGACACCGACCGAGTAGATGTCGCTGGTGAAGTCGGTCTCGTCGCCCTTGGCCTGTTCGGGGCTGATATAATGGACGCTGCCCATGGCTTTGCCGCCGGTGAGCTGATTCTCGGCGCGGGAAATGCGCGCGATGCCGAAATCCATCATCCGAAGCTGGCCGTTGTCCAGCAGCATGATGTTCTGGGGCTTGATGTCCCGGTGCACCACGCCGTTGTGGTGGGCGTGATCCAGCGCTTTCAGGATCTGGGAGATGAAGTGCACCGTCTCCCGGCTGGTCAGCTTGCCGCCGCGCTCGTTCAGATACTCCCGCAGGGTCATGCCGTCCACATATTCCATGACGATATACTGTAAATTCTCGCTCACCGAGACATCGTACACCTTGACGATGTTGGGGTGGTTGAGCAGCGAGATGGCCTTGGATTCATTCTTGAAGCGGCGGACGAGGTCGGGGTCGTGCATAAGCTCCTGCCGCAGCACCTTGACGGCCACGACCGTGCCCTCCGGCACCGGGCCGCCGGGCCCTACCACCGCCTTGTAGACGTTGGCCATGCCGCCGGTGCCGATCAGCTCCCGGACGGTGTACAGGCCATCGAGGGTCTTGCCGATCAGATTATCCATGCTCCACCTCCGTCGGCTCCACGGCCAGCAGCAGGGCGGTGATGTTGTCCGAACCGCCGTTGGCGTTGGCCGCTTCGATCAGCCGGTCGGGCGTGTCGTGGAAGGGCCCCTGCACAAGGAGCTTTTCCATCTGATCCACCGGGACCATGTTGGTCAGCCCGTCGGTGCACAGCAGCAGGACATCCCCCTTCTGGAGCTTTTCGGAGGTGAACTCCGGCTCCAAGCGGTAATCCACGCCCAGCGCCTTGGTGATGATGTTCTTTTGGGGGTGGTGCTCGGCCTCTTCCACCGTGATGGTGCCGCAGTCCACCAGCTCCTGCACATAGGAGTGGTCATGGGTGAGCTGGGTAAGTTTCCCCGCCCGGAAGAGGTAGGCGCGGGAGTCGCCCGCATGGCAGAGGTAGACCGTGCCGCCCCGCACCAGCGCGCAGACCGCCGTGGTGCCCATCCCGGCCAGCGACTCCTCGTGGGAGGCTTTCTGGAACACGAAGCGGTTGGCGTAGATGAGGGCCTTTTTCAGAAAAGCTTCCTCCTGCCCCGCCCCGCACTGGGCGTACTGCTCCTGAAAGACGTTCTCAATGACGTTGCACGCCCCCTGCGAGGCTTCGCGGCCGCCTTTTGCGCCGCCCATGCCGTCACAGACCAGCGCCCATACCGCCCCGCCGGGCAGTTCCCCGGCCCGGTAATCGTCCTGATTTTCCTGACGGACGCGGCCGACATCCGTTTTTCCTGCAAGTTTCATAGGCTTCTCCTTCTGTCAGGCTTTGCCGTTCATCTCGTCGCGGCGCAGCTGGCCGCAGGCGGCGCTGATCTCGCTGCCCAGACGGCGGCGGACCGTCGCGTTGACGCCGAGGCTCTCCAGCTTCTGCTGGAACCGGCGGACGTTGGCGGCATCGGTGGCGGAGTAGGGGCTCCCGTCCACCGGGTTGATGGGGATGAGGTTCACATGCGCCCCCATGCCCCGGATGAGGTTTGCCAGCTGCTTTGCACAGGCATCGGAATCATTGACGCCGCGCACCATCGAATATTCGAAGCTGACCCGGCGGCCCGTCGTGTCCTGATAGCGGCGGACCGTCTCGATGAGCTGCTCCACGGGGTAGGCATCGTTGACGGGCATCATCCCGCTGCGGATCTCGTTGTTGGGCGCGTGGAGGGAGACGGAAAGGGTGAGCTGCAGCTTCTTCTCGGCCAATTGGTCGATCTTGGGGACCAGACCGCAGGTGGAAAGGCTGATGTTCCGCATCCCGATATTGACGCCTTCGGGCGAGGTGATGTTTTCGAGGAAGCGCATGACCTCGTCGAAATTATCCAGCGGCTCGCCGATGCCCATCAGAACGATATGCGAGATGCGCTCGCCGATATCCTTCTGGGCGGTATAAATTTCCGAACAGATCTCGCCCGCCTCCAAGTTGCGGACGCGGCCCGCCTGCGTAGAGGCGCAGAACCGGCAGCCCATCCGGCAGCCCACCTGCGTGGAGACGCAGACCGTGTTGCCGTAGTGGTAGCGCATAACGACCGTTTCGATGCAGTTGCCGTCGGCCATCCGCAGCAGATACTTCACGGTGCCGTCCTTGGCCTCCTGACGCCGCTCGATCTGCGGGGCGGCAATATAAAAGTGTTCCTCCAGCTTGGCCAGCAGGGTCTTGGGCTGGTCGGTCATGGCGGAAAACTCCGTGACCAGCTTCTGATGGACCCAGTGGAAGATCTGCTTTGCCCGGAAGCCGGGCTGACCCAGCGCCTTGAGCTCTGCAGAAAGCTCGGCCAGCGTCAGGGAGGAAATACAGCGTTTTTGTTCCATGGTGTTCTCCTATTGATACGATTCGGGCGGCGTTTTCATTGCGCTTTCTGCATCGCGCAGAGGAAAAAGCCGTCCATACCAGTGCGGGTAGGCACCGAAAGGGCCCCGTGCTCCCCCACCGTCATCCCTGCCGGGAAGGGCACCTCCGGCGTGACGACTGAGAATTCCGGATGGCGGGCAAGGAACGCCGCCACTTGATCCTCGTTCTCAGCCGGGTCGATGGTGCAGGTGGAGTAGACCAGCCGTCCGCCGGCTTTCAGCAGCGAAGCCGCTGTGTCCAGAATGGCCGACTGGGTGGCCAATAATTCATCGTGGCGGTCTTTCGGCAGAGTTTTGTAACGGATATCCGGCTTTTTTGCCAGAATGCCGAGGCCGCTGCAGGGGGCATCCACCAAGATGCGGTCCGCTGCGGGAAGCTTCGGATTCGGCCTCGTCGCGTCGTTGCAAAGGGCTTCGACGTTTGCAAAGCCCATCCGCTCCACCGCCGTCCGAATCAGCCGGACGCGGTTTTCCGCCGCGTCGCAGCTGATGAGTCTGCCGGTACCCTGCATCTCCTCGGCCAGCAGGATGGTCTTGCCGCCGGGAGCCGCGCAGAGGTCCAGCACCGTTTCGCCGGGCTTTGCCTCCACGCAGAGGGCGGCCAGCTGGCTGGCCTGACCTTCCACGTGGTAGCACCCCGCCCGGAACAGGTCGTTGTCGGCGGGGCTGCCCTCGAATTTTGCGAGGACGCTGCCCCGCACGACGCCCGGCTGGGCTGCAGCGCCCAGCGCGTTCAGCTTTTCGCAGAGGGTGGGCACATCGGCCTTGAGGGGGTTCGCCCGGAGGCTCGTTCTGCCGCCGTCTGCCGCGTAGGTCAGGATGCCCAGCGCTTCGTCCGGGTAGCGGCTGCGGAGAAACTCCGCTACGTCCTGCCCTGCCGAACCCAGCACCATGAGCCGTTCGGTCTCATTTTGGAACCGGGCCTTGCTCAGGTCGTAGACACACGCGCGGCGCAGCACCGCATTGACCAGCCCCGACGCGCTGGATTTTTTGAAGGCGCGGGTCAGCTTGACGGCCTCGTTGACCGCCGCCGACACCGGCACCTGCATATAGCGGGCCTGTGCCAGCGCCGAACGCAGGATCTCCCGGACCGGCGCATCCAGCTTGGCAAGGCCCTTGGGCAGGAACTGCGCTAGGATATAGTCCAGCGTGCCCCGGTGTTCCAGCACGGTGTAAAAGATCGCGCTGGCAAAAGCTTTGTCGCGGCCTTCCAGCTTCTGCCGCTTGAGTTCGGCATCCAGAACGAGGTTTGAGAACCCGTCCTGCTCCTGCCGCACCAGCGCCGAAACTGCCGCCGCGCGGGGGTTCGGCCCGCTCACAGGGTATCCCCCGCTTTGAGCCGCAGACCCGCTGCGAACGAGGTGCCGTCCATGGGTTTTTTGCCTTCCGGCACCACATGCAGCAGTTGGATGGCCCCATCCGCACACGCCACGGTCAGGGGCTTGGTGGCCAGCACAGTGCCGGGGGCTTCCCCGTTGGAAGCCACGGCGTGGCACTCCGTCACCTTGACCTTCTTGCCGCCGGTTACGAACCATGCCATCGGCCACGGATTCATCCCCCGCACCCAGTTGTGGATGTGGGCGGCGCTGTCGGTCAGGCGGAACTCAGCCAGCTCCTTATCGAGCATGGGCGCGAGGGTGGCGTTTGCGTGATCCTGCGGCTGGGGCTTCAGGGTCCCTGCCGCGATCTGGGGAATGGTCTCGCACAGAACGCGGGCACCGGCAGCCGTCACCCGGTCGAACAGCTCACCGCTGGTCTCTTCGGGGTCGATGGCCATCTTCTCGCAGACGAGGACATCGCCGGTGTCCAGCCCTTCGTCCATCTGCATGATGGAGACGCCGGTCTCGGCATCGCCGTTCAGCACGGCCCACTGCACCGGGGCGCTGCCGCGGTACTTGGGCAGCAGCGAGACGTGCAGGTTGATGCAGCCGTACTTGGGCGCTTCCAGCACCGATCTCGGCAGGATGCAGCCATAGGCCACCACCACGATCAGTTCCGGCGCAAGGGCCTGAATGTTGGCGTCCTCGCTGCCGTCCCGCAGGGTGCGGGGCTGGAAGACCGGGGTGCCGTGCTCCAAGGCCACTTCCTTGACCGGCGGCGCGGTGAGCACCTGCTTGCGGCCCACCGGCTTATCCCGGCGGGTATACACGCCGCAGATCTCATGCCCGGCGGCATAGAGGGCTTTCAGGCACTCGGCGGCGATATCCGGGGTCCCCATGAACAAAATGCGCATTACTTGTTTCCTTTCGCTTCGCGGGCAGCCTTCTTGCCCTCCTCGGTGTCCTCATAGAAATACTCGCTGGACTGCATGATGGTGATGCCGTCCAGATGGTCATTCTCGTGCTGGATGCAGCGGGCCAGCAGACCTTCGGCCTCCAGCTCGAACCAGTTGCCGTTGCGATCCTGTGCGCGGACCTTGACGGCCTCCGGGCGGGTCACAGCGCCGTTGTGGCCGGGGAAGGACAGGCAGCCCTCGTAGGCGGTCTCCTCTTCCTCGGACACCGCGAGGATCTCCGGGTTCACGAAGTCGATGAACTTGTACTCGTAATCTTCGGGGATCTCCTCCGGGGCGTCGGTGGTGTCCCACACGACGAACAGGCGGCGGAGCATGCCCACCTGCGGGCCGGCCAGACCCACGCCGTCGGCGTCGATCATGGTCTCGCGCATGTCGTCCAGCAGAGTGGCCAGACGGTCGTCAAAGTTGGTCACGGGGCGGCAGACCTTGTTCAGGATGGGGTCGCCCTCTTTTACAATGTTGCGGATAGCCATTATGGTACCTCCAAAATCAGTTGTTGTGGTATATCAGATATCTCCGTCCGAGTGCAGATCGACAACGACGGTGGCCTTACCGGGCAGTTTTTCCTGCTCATAGAGGCCGAGGGTCTCCCGCATCAGGTCGCGGAAACGGCGGTCGTTGCGGCACTTGACGGTGAGTTTATAGCGATAGGCTTCGTTGATCTTTTCGATATTGCCGGGGGTGGGGCCGAGAACGCGGAGGGGCAGGTCCGGCTGCTTGGCCGCCTGCTGCCCCAGCAAGGCGGCGAACCGGGCGGCGGCGCGGGCCACCTCGATCTCCTTCGGGCCCGCAAACCCCACGACGCACAGCCCGCAGAAAGGCGGGTAGAGCCCCAGCTTCCGGTAGGCGATCTCCTGCTCGAAGAAAGCGTCGTAGTCCTGCGCGGCGGCAAGGTTCAGCACCGGGTTGTTGGGGTCGGTGGTCTGGATGATGGCAAAACCGGGATCCTTGGCCCGACCGCTCCGGCCCACCACCTGCGTCACAAGGCTGAACACGGTCTCGTAGGCGCGGAACCCCTGCGCAAACAGGAGCGAATCGATGCCGAGGACGCCCACAAGGGTCACATCCTCAAAATCCAGCCCCTTGGCGACCATCTGAGTGCCCACCATGATGTCGTATTCGTGGCGGGCAAACTTCGCCAGCAGCTTTTCGTGGGCATCCTTGGCGGCGGTGGAGTCCTGATCCATCCGCAGGATGCGGGCTTCCGGGAAGAGCTTGGCCAGCTCCTCCTCGGCCTTCTGGGTGCCGAAGCCGCGGTATTGCAGTTTTCCGCCGCAGGTGGGGCACTTCTGGGGCGGCGGGTCCATCTGGCTGCCGCAGTAATGGCAGAGCAGCTTGTGGGCCGACTTATGGTAGACCATCGGAACGCTGCACTTTTGGCACTTGAGTACTTCGCGGCAGTCCTCGCACTGGGCGATGGTCTGGTAGCCCCGGCGGTTGAGCAGCAGGATGGTCTGCTTTTCTGTATCCAGATTGCGGCGGATGGCGTCTTCCAGCGCGAGACTGATCTCCCGCGGGTTGCCGGAAGCCAGTTCCGCCCGCATATCCACAATCTCCACATGGGGCAGCGGGTTGCCGCCGTACCGCTGGGTCAGCCGCACGAGCTGGGTGCGGCCATGCTGGGCGGCAAAATAGCTCTCGGTGCTGGGGGTCGCGCTGGCCAGCAGCAGCAGGGCTCCGTTCTCCGCCGCGCGCTGCCGGGCGACCTCGTGGGCCGAGTAGCGGGGCGCGGATTCGGAGCGGTAGGTGTGCTCCTGCTCCTCGTCGATGATGACGAGGCCGATGTTTTCCAGCGGCGAGAAGATCGCGCTGCGGGTACCCACCACGATATCGGCGCCGCCGTCTTGGATCATCTGCCACTGCAAAAGCCGCTCGGTATGGTTGAGGGCCGAATGCTGCACGGCCACCCGCTTGCCGAACCGGCTCTTCAGCCGCAGGATCATCTGGGGCGTCAGGCTGATCTCCGGCACCAGCACCAGTGCCCGCTTGCCCAGCTGCAAGCACCGCTCGATGAGCTTCAAGAACACCAGCGTTTTGCCGCTGCCGGTCACGCCGTAGAGCAGGGCCCCATGGGGGGCGGCATCTTCGAGATGAGGCAGCAGTGCCTCATAGGCCGCTTGCTGCTCCGCCGTCAGCCGGATCGGCTCGTTTTTCAGCGGGATGCTCGAATACAGGTCGATGGATTTGTTCACCTTGCTGCATTCCAGCACACCCTTGGCGCAAAGGTTATCGAGCACGGCCCGGCTGATCCCCTTTTCTTCCAGTTCGGTCTGGGTCCGCTCTCCCCCGCCCAGCAGCGCCACGGCGGCCAATTGCTTTGCCGTCGGCTTGGGCTTGGCCGGGAGGGTGCCCGCCAGCTTATAAGAATTTTCGGTGTGGCGGGTGAGCTGCTTCTGGAGTACCGGCGTCACCCCATCGGCCGCGACGGCGGGCTTGTACTGCGCCCCATATGGGATAACCGCCTTGACGGCCTCGTAGTAGGTGCAGAAGGTCCGCTCCTTCAAAAAATGCACCAGCCGCAGCAGCTCCGGGGTCAGACAGGCGGAGGCGGGGGCCACATCGAAGAGGAACTTCAGCTTGGAGCTTTCCGGCTCTTCGTCACAGGCCAGCACCACGCCCATCCGGGCGCGGCTCCCCCGCCCGAAGGGCACCAGCACCATGCTGCCCAGACGGACGGCATCCTGCTGGTCGGGCATGACCGCGTAGGTATACAGTTTATCGAAGTGGAAGGTCGCATTGCTCACAGCGACCCCGACCGTTTTTGGCATTCAGGCAGTTCCTCCAGATGGTTCAGTGTGCGAGGCCCGCGCGCTGGCAGATGACCTGATAGAGCTCGTCGGCACAGGCCTCCACCTCATTGTTGACCAGTTTCAGAGTGAAGTTATCCTGCTCGGCCAGCTCGTTCTGGGCGGTGGCAAGGCGCTCGCGGATGCTGTCCTCGGTCTCGGTGCCGCGGCCCCGCAGACGGCGCTCCAGCTCCTCCACCGACGGCGGCAGCAGGAAGACCGTGGTTGCGCCGGGGAACATCCGGCGGATGTTGGCGGCGCCGTGGACGTCGATGACGAGGACGACCAGCTTGCCCGCCGCCAAGCGCTTGTTCACTTCTTCCTTCAGGGTGCCGTAGTAGTTGCCGTTGTAGAAATTATACTCCACCACCTCGTCGTTGGCGATGAGCTGCTGGAACTGCTCGGTGGTGCGGTAGTAGTAGTCGATGCCCTCCTGCTCGCCGGGGCGGGGTGCGCGGGTGGTGGCGGAGACGGTCTTCTCGATCTCCGGGTGGGCGGTGCGCAGCGCTTTGACCACGCTGTCCTTTCCGGTACCGGCGGCACCGGATACCACAAACAGATACTTTTCGTTTTCCATATTACTTTTGCTCCTCCTCTGAACCTTTGCCCTCGGCCTGACCGGCGGCGCGGCTGGCCACCGTTTCGGGCTGAAGGGCAGATAGAACGACATGGTCGGAGTCCATGATGAGCACGGCGCGTGTGCTGCGCCCATAGGAAGCGTCGATCAGCATCCCGCGCTCGCGGGCTTCCTTGACCAGACGCTTGACCGGCGCGGAGTCCGGGCTGACGACTGCCACCACGCGCCCCGCGCTGACCAGATTGCCAAAGCCGATGTTGATGAGCTTCATGTCTGCCTCCGATCCGAATGTGTCAAACGGTCACTCAAGGTTCTGGATCTGCTCGCGGATCTTCTCGATTTCCGCCTTCATATCCACCACCACGCGGGTGATGTCAAGGTCTTGGCACTTGGAACCGATGGTATTGGTCTCGCGGTTCAGTTCCTGCGTCAGGAAGTCCAGCTTGCGGCCCACCGGCTCGTCCAGCTCCAGAATCGAACGATACTGCGCGATGTGGCTGCGCAGACGAACGGTCTCCTCGTCCACGGCGGTCTTGTCGCCGAAGATGGCAGCCTCGGTCAGGACACGGGCATCGTCGATGTTCCGGTCCTCCAGAATGACCTTGAGCTTTTCGTACAGGCGGTTGGTGTAAGCCTCCACCCGGCCCGCGCTCAGGGCCTCCACCTTGCCCACGCACTCTTCAAGGAAGCACAGGCGGCTTTCGACGTCGGCCTTCATCTTGGCACCCTCCGCCGCGCGCATCTGCACGAACTTTTCCAGTGCCTGTGCGGTGACGGCGGAGACGTCCTCCCACAGCTTTTCCTCGTCCACATCCGCGTGGCGGGTGGCGAGGACGTCCGGGAAACGGGCGATCAGGCTGGCGGTGGTGTCGTTCTTGATGCACAGCTCCTCGGACAGATCCCGCAGGGCCTGCTGGTAGCTGCGGGCCAACTCCTTGTTCACGGTGACGACCGTATCGGCGGCGTCCACGTTCTGCACGGTCAGGCTCAGCTCTACCTTGCCGCGGGTGATCTGCTCGTTCAGCTGCTTTTTCAGGCGGCTGTCCATGTAGCTGCAGGTCCGGGGTATCCGGGACGAATACTCGAAGTACCGGGAATTGACGCTGCGCAGCTCCACCGTGATCTCACGGCCATTGCGCACCGCAGTGCCCCGGCCAAAACCGGTCATACTCAAAATCATGGTCAATTTCCTCTTCTGACAAAGGTTTTTTGCGGACAAATTTCAGTATATGTATCCGCCTTTGGGCACACCCGCCCATGTTACGATACATATGCTATCATTTTACTCTGATAGCCCCGTTTTTGCAAGCAATGCGGCGAAAAAATCAGCTTTTGCCCCGAAAAAGTCACACATCCGACACAATGCAAAAGGCCCCCCGCAAAACTGCGAGGGGCCGAGTGTGCTCTAATTAGACAATGTGGGACTTGTTGGCGTAATCTGCATGATCTGCATCCACACCCTGCTTCTTAGCATTGCGCTTTTCGAAGAACTTGGGTGCGACCTGCGGGAACATGGCGTAGGTCAGCACGTCCTCTTCCTGCGTTGCCCACTTGGCGGCTTCTGCCTTCAGCTTGTCCATCTCAGGAGCAAGGGTATCCGCAAAGCGGCAGGTGATGGGCTGCTCGTCGCCGAGGATCTTCTTGGTGAACTCCGGCTTGATGGGAGCGGGGGTCTTGCCGTAATCGCCGTGGACCAGACCCTTGAACTCCTTGGTGACCATCTTGTAGCGCTCGCCGAGGATGACGTTGAAGACAGCCTGCGTGCCAACGATCTGGCTGGTGGGGGTGACCAGCGGAGGATAACCGGCATCCTCACGGACACGGGGGATCTCAGCCAGCACTTCGTCCAGCTTGTCCTCCTTGCCGGCGTCCTTCAGCTGCTTGAGCATGTTGGAGAACATGCCGCCCGGCACCTGATACAGCAGGGTGTTGGCATCGACGCCCAGAGACTTGGGGCTGATCTGGCCGTTGGCGATGTACTTCTCGCGCAGCTTTGCAAAGTATGCGCGGACGACATTCAGCTGCTTCAGGTCCAGACCAGTGTCGTAATCGGTGCCCTGCAGGGCAGCGACAAGGCTCTCGGTGGCCATGTGGCTGGTACCGCCGCTCAGGGGGCTCATAGCGGTATCCACGATGTCGGCACCGGCCTCGATGCCCTTCAGCAGGGACATGGATGCCAGACCGGCGGTGTAGTGGCTGTGGATATCCACAGGGATGGACAGGGTGTTCTTCAGCTCCTTGACCAGATCGTAGCAGGTGTACGGAGTCAGCAGACCCGCCATATCCTTGATGCAGATGGAGTTTGCGCCCATCTCCTCAAGGGTCTTGGCGTACTTGACATAGTACTCGTTGTTGTGGACCGGGCTCAGGGTGTAGCTGATGCAGCCCTGAACGTGTGCGCCTTCCTTGTTGGCAGCCTTGATGGCAGTCTGCAGGTTGCGCGGGTCGTTCAGTGCGTCGAAAATACGGATGACGTCGATGCCGTTGGCAACGGACTTCTGAACGAAGTACTCGACGGCGTCATCTGCGTAGGGGCGGTAGCCCAGCATGTTCTGGCCGCGGAACAGCATCTGCAGCTTCTGGTGGGGCAGCTCCTTGCGCAGGATGCGCAGACGCTCCCACGGATCCTCGTCGAGGAAGCGGATGCAGCTATCAAAGGTAGCGCCGCCCCAGCACTCGACAGAGAAGTAGGGGATCTTATCCATTTCGGGCAGGATGGGACGCATCTCATCCATCGTCATGCGGGTAGCCAGCAGAGACTGGTGTGCATCACGCAGGACGACTTCCGTGATCTTGATCGGCTTTTTCGCCATGGTTGTCACCTCTCCCTTCGTTCTCAGTTCATGGAGACCAGAACGTCACCGGAGTTGACGGTGTCGCCCTTGTGGACATTGACGGAAGCAACGGTGCCGTCCTGCGGGGCGACGATCTCGTTCTCCATCTTCATGGCCTCCAGAATGACCAGAACGTCACCGGCCTTCACGGATGCGCCGGCAGCGACCTTGACATCCAGAATGTTGCCGGGCATGGGAGCCTTGACACTGACGGCACCGGCAGCAGCGGCGGGAGCAGCAGCCTTAGGAGCGGCAGCAGGAGCAGCCGAAGCCTTGGGAGCAGCGGGAGCAGCAGCAACAGGAGCTGCACCGGCGGCGGTCTCCTCAACGGAGACGCTGTAAGCAACGCCATTGACGGTAATATTGTAGTACTTCATGGAAGAATCCTCCTGAACAAAATCAGTTCGTTTCACTTTATGTACGGTATAAAATGCTTACAGAGCCATGTTGCCATGCTTCTTGGGCAGACGGGCAGCACGCTTGGTGCTCAGCAGTTCAAAGGCAGCCACGACGCTTGCGCGTGCATTGGCGGCATCGCAGACCATATCGGCAGCGCCCGCTGCAACTGCGCTGGAAGCGCTGCACACCTCAGCGGCATAAGCAGCAGCCTTGGCGTTGGTCGCAGAGATGATGTTGTCAGAAGCGTCGATCTCTTCCTTGTACAGGACAGAGACGGCAGCATTCGGCTCCAGAGCGCTGACGGTGCAGCCGTTGACGGCGATCTTCAGGTCGGCGTTGGCCAGAGCGGTGTAGACAGGGCCGACTGCCTTGCCAGCCAGCAGAGCGACCTTTGCGGTGGTAGCGTCTGCATAAGTAGCAGCCAGACGGGCAGCCTCGCGGATGCCGCCGGCGATGTCATCGGTGGCGCTGGGCACGAAGCCGTTGGTGTCCACGATGGTCAGCACGGGGACGCTGAAGGCATCGCACAGGCGGACAAAGCGGGAAGCCTTGGACACACAGTTGTGGCACAGCTGCTCACCGGTAGCCACCACACCCACAGCGTTGCCGCCGATGGTAGCAAAGGCAGTGTAGACATGCTTGCCGAAACCGGCGAACAGCTCCACGGCGCTGTCCTTATCGATCAGGGCAGCGGCCGCCTTCTCCGGAGCGGCACCGGCAGCCAGAACAGCGGTGGGCTGCTCGAACTCGAAGATGGCGGGGCCGGTCAGGTTGTTGGCGGGCAGCAGACCCACGATGTGAGCAGCCTTCTCGGCAGCATCCTCGGCGGTATCGGCCACGATGGCAGCCACGCCAGCCTTGGCAGCAGCCTCAGCAGAACCGGCGCCGGGGACCTTGTCGCCCTTGGCGGCAGAGGTGAAGGGGGCGGTGAAGAACAGCTCCGCATCCTTTGCCATCACGCAGACATCTGCGCTGGCAGCGCTCAGAGCGCTGGTACCGCCGCACACGCCGGTGACCACTGCCACCTGCGGCACAACGCCGGACACCTTAGCGATGGTCGCGTTCAGCTTGGCACTTGCGGTCAGCACATCCAGACCCTCAGCCAGCTTTGCGCCGACGGAGTTGTAGAACGTGACCACCGGGCAGCCCGTCTGAGCAGCCATTTCGAGGACCTTGATGTTCTTTTCAACGTCCTTGACGGTGACAGCCTCGCCGTTCTGGTAAACAGCATAAGCCTGCTGGCCAGCCGCATAGCCGCAAGCGGCGCTTACCGCGCCGTCCGCAAACAGTGCGGTGTATTCCCCGTCATCGAAAAACTTGGCGAGGATTTCTCCTTTGTTGATCTTTGAAGCCATGGTAAGACCTCCTGCTTTGTCTATTTTGAGCTTTCAAAATTAGTATTATTATACAGTATTTCCCTAAATTTCTCAAGTACCGTCCGGCCCATTTTCCGGGAAAAATTCCACAATCTTTTCCGGTGCAGGGTCGGCTGCCTTGTTCTGGCCGCCGAAAGGCGGGAAATATCGGGAAAGCGTATCACTTTCTCCGCTTGGCCGGGGCGCCGTCTCTCCCCTTCTGGCCCACGGGGCCGCGGGGGCGGCGCTCTGCCGCTTTGGACTGCAGCGCAGCCGAGCGGGTCTGGGCACGGCCCTTGGCCGCTGCGGCGCGCAGACCGTTGACTTCCGCTTTGGTCAGCTCACGGTAGGTGCCGGGCTTGAGCATTCCCAGCTTGACGACACCCTCGGCGTTCCGCTTCAGGCGGACGACCTCCAGCCCGACGGCTTCGCACATCCGGCGGATCTCGCGGTTCTTGCCCTCTTTCAGGGTCATCTCCATGACGGTGCGGCCCGGCTCGTCGGTCACAACGTTGATGGCGCAGGGCATGGTCTTGGTGCCGTCGTCCAGCACGACGCCGGAGCTCATCTTCAGGATCTGCGCTTCGTCCGCGCGGGGCTGGACGGTGACGCGGTAGAGCTTGGAGATGCCGCCGGACGGATGGGTGACGGCCTGTGCAAAGGCACCATCGTTGGTCATCAGCAGCAGACCCTCGCTGTCCTTATCAAGGCGGCCCACCGGATAAAGGCGGGCGGGGATGTCGCTGACAAGCTCCATGACGGTCTTGCGGCCCAGCTCATCGCTGGCGGTGGTAACATAGCCGCGGGGCTTGTACAGGGCCAGATAATAGAGCTGCTGGTTCTTCTGGATGTAGATGCGCTCGTCATCCACATGCAGCACATCGCGGTTGGGGTCCATCTTGTCGCCCACCTTGACCGGGTGGCCGTTCACCTTGACGCGGCCCTCGGCAATGATCTGCTCCGCCGCGCGGCGGGAACACAGGCCCTGCTCGCTCATGATCTTCTGAATACGTTCTTCTGCCATAGTTGTTCACTCCTTGTGCGCCTCCCGGCGCTCAAAACACACGTTGCAACGTGCTCTATCAAAACTGCAGGTTGGAAGTCCGCAGTTACGGCTGGGGCTTTTCCTCCGCCGGGGCGGCGGGAGCTTCTTTTTTGTTGAGGAGGGCGCTGACCTTTTCCACCAGTTCGGGGATCATGGTCAGGGCGCGGTCCACCGCGTTGCTGCTGTCGGACAGCTGGATGGTGCGCACGCAGCCATCCTTGACGACCAGAAACGCCACAGGCTGAATGTTGACACCCGCGCCGGAGCCGCCGCCGAACAGGTCCTTGTTGGCAGGATTCTTGCCGTCGAAATCGGTGCCGCCGGAGGCGAAGCCGAAGCTTACCTTGGACACCGGGAGAATGGTGATGCCGTCCTCGGTGGTGATCGGTTTGCCGATGATGGTGTTGGAATCCACCATCTGCCGGATCTTGTCCATCGTGACGTTCATTAAATCTTGAATCGGATGCTCAGCCATAAAATCGGCCTCCTTGTTTCAATACTGGGGAAGTTCTCCCCGGAACCACTCCCCCGCCGCAGCGGACAAGCGGGACACGCCATACAGATATATTATAGCGGAATCAAAGGAACAAATCCAGTACTTTTTCGTGCCAGAATTCATAAAGAACACGCAAAGCGGTAAAAACGATCGCATAGGCCTGTGCCGTCACCCGAAAGGACACCCGGTCTTCCACGGTGGGCTGATCGGGACCGAGATCCGGCACAAGGCGGAGCTGCTCAAAATCAAGGTAAAGAAAGCGGTCCAAAAGGCCCAGCGCACTGCCGAGCCATGCGTTCAGCTTGCCGTAGCTGCGGGCCGCATCGGCGGGGTCCTCGCCCCGGACGCCGAGGCAGATGTTGATCTTGGTGATCCGCAGCGACCCAAAAACTGCCTTGGTCAGCTTGCCCGCCCCCCGCAGGATGGTGCAGACGATGTTCAGGGTCAGCTTCGCCTTTTTGCGGGGCGTCGCTTCCGGCTTCGGCTTCGATTCCGCTTCCGGTTTCTTTTTGGACTTCTTCTTTTTCTCCTTCTTCGGCTTTTCCGGCGCGGGATACCGGAACACCGGGAAGGTGATGCCCAGCGCACCGGCCTTGACGGTCAGGGTCTCGTTCTCCCACAGCACATCCGCACAGAAGGGGCAGAGCATCAGCAGCACCGCCAGCACCAGAACCGCCAGCAGCAGGATGCCGACGCACCTTAATAGGAAGAGTAGCACGCCGCCCACGACGCCCAGAATGCTCAGCACCACGCTCATACCGCTCCCCCGCTTTCTTCCTGATCGTTATGGATGGGCGGCAGGTCTTCCAGACTGGACAGGCCAAAACACCGCAGAAAGACATCCGTTGTCCGGAACGCCACCGGGCGGCCCGGCAGGTCGAGGCGGCCCGCCTCCTCGATGAGCCCCTTTTCCAGCAGACCGGACACGCTGGACGAGGAATCCACGCCGCGCACCTGCTCGATGAAGGCGCGGGAGACCGGCTGGTTGTACGCAATAACGGTCAGCGTCTCCATGGCCGCCGGGCCCAGCGGCACCGAGCGGCGGGTGTCCAGCACCCGGCGGACCGGCTCCGCGAAATCGGTCTTGGTGGCCAGCTGCCAGTGGGTGTTCAGGTGGAGCAGACAAAGGCCGCTGTCCTCGCGGGCATAGCGGGCGTGCAGGTCTTCCAGCGCCTCTTCCACGCTCGCCGTCGGCAGCTGCAGCGCCTGTGCCAGCTTGTCGGCCCCGACGGGCTCCCCGTAGGCAAAGAGCATCGCCTCCACGGCGGCTCGTATCGTTTTCTGGTTCATTTGTTCTCCTTTGTGCGTTCCAAGCGGCCCCGGCGCATGGTCAGCTCCCCTTCCGGGCCCAGCGTCACCCGCCCGCCGCGCACCAGCTCCAGCAGGGCCAAAAAGGTGGCGACGTTCGCACCCCGGCTCTGGCGGCGGGAAAAGAGCTGCCCCATCCGCTGCGCCCCGCCCGCAATGAGCTGACGCAGGATGTAGACCACCCGGCTGCTGACCGATACCTGCGGCGCGGAGACCAGCGGCTCGAACTGCTGCTGGGTCGGCTCCTTGCGGACGAGGGGCGTCCGGCCGGAGAGTGCTTGCCAGCAGTCGGCCAGCATCTGCGGTGAGTGGAAAAGGTCATAGGTATTGTCCCACTCCATCTGCAAGGGCGCGCGGACGAAGACCGGGGCTGCTTCGGCTTTTTCCCGCAGTTGGGCAGCCATCCGGCGGCACTGGTCGTATTCGATCAGCCGCCCGGTAAACTCCTGCTTCATCCGCTCACCCTCTTCGCTGCGGGGCAGCAGCAGATAGCTCTTCATCTCTACCAAATGCGCCGCCATCTCGATGAAGGCGCTGGCCGTCTCCGGGTCGGCATCGTCTGCCGAGGCCACTGCGGCGGTGTATTGGTCGATGAGTTCCAGAATGGGGATGTTGTGCAGGTCCATCTTGTGCTTTTGCACCAGCGTCAGCAAAAGCTCCAGCGGCCCCTCAAAGTCTTCGAGGCGAAATGTCAGCTCCTCTGTCACTCAGATCACCGTCCCGATGGATGCGTAGTAGGCCGAAAGGGCGATCTGGTCGATGTAGCCGGTGCCGAGGTCCAGCAGATCCCAGACCGCATTGTTCAGCATCGTGAGGGGCCCGTCGAGGAAGCCGCCCCACACCACCGCCAGCATCACGATCAGGATGACCCGCTCATACTTCATCATGCCGAAGTAGATGCGCTCCGGCAGGACGGCCAGCAGCACCCGGCTGCCGTCCAGCGGCGGAACCGGGATGAGGTTGAACACGGCAAGGCTGACGTCCATCATGACTAAGTATTGGAGGAACCGGGCCGCAAAAATCGTCAGCTCCGTGATGGGAGCCCAGTAGTACAGCAGCTTCCACACCACCATGGCGAGGTAGGCAAGGATCAGGTTGGCCACAGGGCCCGCCAGCGCGGTGAGCGCCATGCCCCGCTTCGGGTTTTTGAAGTTGCGCGGGTCGGTGGAGACAGGTTTTGCCCAGCCCACGCCCGCAAACACCATGCACAGCGTACCCAGCAGGTCGAAGTGCTTGAAGGGGTTCAGGCTCAGCCGCCCCTCCTGCTTCGCTGTGGGATCCCCCAGCAGCCACGCCGCCAGTGCGTGCCCCGCCTCGTGGAATGGGATGGCGACCAGCGCCACCAGCGTTCGGATAAGATAATAGATTCCGCGTGAGCTCATGTCATTCTCCTGTCAGTGGATGATTTTCATTTATTGTACTATTTTTTTCGTGTTCCGACAAGGGTTTGGCGCACAGATGAAAAAGGTTGCAGAAAATTTGAAAAAATGCTTGCATTTTCCCCGTATCTCTGGTACAATAGTCAAGCTGATTATTTTGAATTCCTTACTTCACTGCTAGGAGGTGCAAGTACCATGGCTAAGTGTGAATGCTGCGGCAAGGGCGTTACCT
>OLYA01000319.1_pt1 | contig 29723 bp, 23 predicted proteins | sample 1674361 | NCBI WGS metagenome assembly OLYA01 (sample SAMEA103958165, study PRJEB25191) | human gut metagenome | biome: human-associated habitat [ENVO:00009003]; feature: intestine environment [ENVO:2100002]; material: feces | place: Germany | collected 2013/2015
CGTGTGATAGTTCGGATAGAACGGCTCGGGGACGATGACCTCGTCGCCCTCGTCGAGCAGGCAGTTTGCCGCGATCTGCAGCGCTTCGCTGCCGCCGGTGGTGATGAGGATGTCGGACTCGTTCAGCTGCACGCCGATATTGCGGTAATATCGCTCGATCGCTTCGATCAGCTCCGGGATGCCGGGCGAGGGCGCGTAGGCCAGAACCGGCGTGCGGAAATTGTGGATCGCGTCGTACAGTGCGTCCGGCGTGTGGATATCGGGCTGGCCGATATTCAGATGATAGATTTTCTTGCCGGCTGCCGCTGCTGCCACTGCGTAGGGATGGAATTTGCGCATGGGGGACTGCCCGCATGCAAGTGCTTTGCTGGACAACTTCATAAGAATACCTCCTGTACCCGTATTTTCCGGGATGTCCACCCCGGTTCCTGCACATGCCGTGCATGAAAATTTTATTCATCATACCATATTCCAGGCAAAAAAACAACGGGAACCTCGGCACCGCAGGAAGTTTTTCTGCAGTGCCGCCCAAAATCCATACTATTAGTATGGATAATTTCCGTCCGAATCATATGAATCGTGTGTTTCATTCCGGCGCGGTATCTGATACGATAGAGGCATCGGGAGGGATGGATATGCAGATCAGACTTGCGGAAAATATCCGCGCGCTGCGCAGGCAGCACAGATTCACGCAGGAGCAGCTGGCCGAAAGCCTGGGCGTAACGCCCGGCGCAGTCTATAAGTGGGAGGCGGGGCTTTCCCAGCCGGAGCTGGCGATCATCGTCGAGCTGGCCGACCTGTTCGACACGTCGGTCGACGTGCTGCTGGGCTATGAAGTGAAGGACAACCGCCGTCAGACGACGGCGGAGCGCCTGCGGCGGTACCGGACGGAGAAGGACCGCGCGGGACTTGCGGAGGCGGAAAAGGCGCTTCAAAAATACCCGAACGACTTTGAGATCGTCTACAGAAGCGCGGGACTCTACCGCGTGTTCGGCATCGTGGAGGGGGACGAAGCGCTGCTGCGGCGGGCGTTGGCACTGCTAGACAAAGCGCGTCTGCTTTTACCGCAGAACGCGGACTCGAAGATCAACGAGACAGTGCTTTACGCGGAAACGGCGCAGACGCTGCTGTCGCTTGGCGAGGCGGATAAAGCCGTCTCACTCTGGAAAACGCACAACGCAGGCGGCTTTTACAGCCATATCATCGGCTCGACGCTTTCGAGCAGCTGCGACCGGCCGCAGGACGCGCTGCCGTTTCTGTCCGATGCCCTGCTGACCGCGTGCGCAAATCTTGTCAACATCGTGGTGGGCTATCTCAACGTCTATTACAAGCAGCAGGACTTCGCGGCCACGAAGGCCATCATTCGATGGGGGCTGGACACGTTCGGCGGGTTGAAGGACGCAGGCAAGCCGTGCTTTCTGGACAAGGTGAATGCATCGATGCTGGTGTGTCTGGCCGGTGCGCAGAAAAACAGCGGGGAGCCGGACGCAGCCGCCGCTTCTCTGCGGCAGGCGCAGGCGCTCGCCGCGCAGTTTGACGCCGCGCCGGATTACCGCGGCGACGCGCTCCGCTTCGTAAGCGGCGGCGAGCCTGCCGGGATCTACGACGATCTGGGCGCGACCGCCATGGACGGCGTGCGGAAGATCGTGCGGGATCTGGACGACGCGGAATTACTGGCATGGTGGAAGGAAATTGATTCCGATGAAGCATAAACCGCTGGCGCGGCAGCTGACCGCGCAGTTTTTCCGGGGCAATGTCCCGATGTTCGCCCTTGCGGTGTTCGCCGCGCTGACGGGCGGCACGCTGAATCTGATCGTGACGTGGCTCATGCAGCAGCTGATCGACGCGGCCTCCGGCCTGCCGGGCGCGCTGCCGCTGGGGAAGCTGGCGTGGATCACGGGCGGGTTTATCCTGCTGTGCGCCGCGCTGATGCTGCTCAAATACGCGTCGGAGCCGCGCTTTATCGAAAAGGCTCTCCCTTGCGCGCAAGGGGAGCCTTTTCGTGTGTTCAGACTGATCTTGGTTATCTCAAACCGTTTCGGAATAGCTGCCGAGATAGCAGATGTGTTCGCAGACGGATTCCAGCTCGCCGAGGAGCTTCGGCAGCTCCGGTGAGTAGACGGAGGCTTCGAGATCGAAGTAGAACCGGAACGTGTCGTCCGAGCCTGGAATGGGGCGGCTTTCCAGCTTTGTCAGGTTGATGCCCCGGCCATAGATGCGGGCCAGCACCTGATAGAGGCTGCCGGGTTCGTTGGAGAGCGTGACGAGCAGGCTCGTCCGGTCGGCGCCGGGATAGACCTCGGGCTTGGCCGCGATGCAGATGAAGCGGGTATAGTTGCCATGCTCGTTCTGCACGCGCTCCTGCAGCGGCTGCAGGCCGTAAATTTCCGCGCAGGCTGGCGAGGCGATGGCGGCGAGATCGCGCCGCCCCGCTCCGGCGACCATGCGGGCTGCCGCCGCCGTGTTTTCGCAGCGGGTCACGGTCGCGTTCGGCAGCTGCTTCAAAAATTCGGAGCACTGCTCCAGCGCCTGTCCGTGCGAGACAACCTCGCGAATTTCGGACAGCTTTACGCCCGGCAGGGCCAGCAGACTGTGATCTACGCGCAGGCGGACGCTGCGGACGATGGAGAAATTGTGCTTCTGCATGAGGTCATACACCGCGTTGACCGAGCCTGCCGTACTGTTTTCCAGCGGCAGAACGCCGTACTGGCACAGGCCCTGCTCGATAGCGGAGAAGACCTTGTCGAACGTCGCGCAGAAGAATACGCTCGGATGCTGGAAGAGTTTATCGCAGGCCTGCTGCGAATACGCACCCTCAACGCCCTGGCAGGCAACGGCTGCTGTGGGCGGGAACAGCTGCGGCGTCTGCTCCAGCGCCGCTTTGAGAAGCGCCGGAAGCGCCGTCTTTTCGTCCAGCAGATCGCGCTGGTAGCTGCGGCTGAGGGAGAACAGCAGCCGGTAGAGGCTCACGGCTTCCTCCTGCAGATCCTCCGGCGCGGCCTTTACGATCTGCGCCAGCTTCTCGCGTTCCCGCCCAGCGTCCAGAACCGGCAGGCCGTGCGATTTTTTATACGCCGCGATCCCCGCAGCCGTCTGCATCCGCTCGGCAAACAGACGCAGAAGCTCCGCGTCGATCCGGTCGATCTGTGTCCTGTAATCAGAAAGTTCCATAGCGATATCCATCCTTTCAGAAAATACAAACAAAAAACGCGGCACAGCGTAATCTGTGCCGCGTTGCGAACCTGACTTCGTTTCTGCGCATCACAAATTACCCTTACTGCAAGCCAGTAAAGGTAAAGATAAACGCGAACATGGCGGAAACGTACATCATGGATAACCTCATTTCGAAGATGGCATCATGGTAGCAGAATGGGACTGGAATGTCAAGCCCTTGCGCGCAGCTTTTCCAGAAGCGCGGTAAAATAGTCCGGCAGCTCACAGCAGACGGTTACGAGCTGTCCTGTGCGCGGGTGCACGAAGCGGAGTTCCTTTGCGTGCAGGCATTGGCTGTCCTGCCCCAGCTCGGGCTTTTTATGGCCGTAGACCATATCGCCCAAAATCGGGTGGCCGCGATAGGCCATGTGGACGCGGATCTGGTGCGTCCGGCCCGTTTCCAGCTTGCACTCGACGAGCGTATAGCCGGGAAAGCGCTCCAACACGCGCCAGTGCGTCACGGCGCTGCGGCTATTTTTCTCTGTGACGGCCATTTTCTTGCGGTCGGCCGGGTGGCGGCCGATGGGCGCATCGATGGTGCCGGAATCGTCTTTGATCTTGCCGCAGACGATGCACACATACGTCCGGGCCAGACTGTGATCCTTCAGCTGCGCGGCCAGCGCGGCGTGCGCAAAGTCGTTCTTGGCCGCGATAATGAGGCCGGATGTGTCCTTGTCGATGCGATGGACGATGCCGGGGCGCTTTTCCCCGCCGATGCCGGACAGGGAGTCGCCGCAGTGGGCCAGCAGCGCGTTGACGAGCGTGCCGTCCGCGTGGCCGGGGGCCGGGTGGACGACAAGCCCCTTGGGCTTATTGACGACGATCACGTCCGCGTCCTCATAGCAGACCTCCAGAGGAATGTCCTGCGCCGCGATGGGCGTTTCGTGCACCTCCGGAATTTCCAGCTCCAGCGCCGTCCCGGCGGGGAGCTTTTCGTTCTTTTTGACGGGCCTTCCGGCCTGCGTGACCGCACCCTGCTCGATCAGGCGCTGGGCCTGGCTGCGGGTCAGCTCCGGCACGAGACGGCTGAGCGCGCTGTCGAGCCGTTCGCCGTCTCTGTCAAGCGTCAGCGTCATGCGGTTTCTTCTGCTCCTTCGGCTTGTCGGCCAGCAGCTCCTTATCCTTCGTCAGAATATAGATCACAAGGACCAGCGCGCCGAACGTGATGAACAGATCCGCCACGTTGAACGTGGAGAACCACGGGATGCAGATCATGTCAATGACAAGACCGGTGGAAATGCGGTCGATGAAATTGCCGATCGCGCCGCCGGTGATGGCCGCGATGCACCACAGCTCCGGCGTCTTTTTGAACCATTTTTTCACGAGCACGTAGATCACGACCGCGAGATACACCGCCGTCATGACCACGAACAGCCACCGCGCGCCGCGCAGAAGGCTCAGCGCCATGCCGTCGTTCGTGATGTAGTGCAGCTGGAGCCAGCCGGGGATGAGCGTGACGGTCTTCCCCACGAGATTGGCCGCAGCCAGATATTTTGTCAGCTGATCGACCGCGACGATCGCCGCCGTAAACAGCGCAAGCAGCAGATAAAGCAAAGCAGTTCCCCCTTCCGGTAAGTGGGAACATCATACCATATTTCTGTTAATATTGCAACGCCGCAAAACGGCACGCAGGCGCAGCGAAAATCCCCGCCGCATAAAACCCGCTGTCCCTGCGGAGCAGGCGGCAGCGGGTTTTTTCAGCGCTTCAGCGATTGACGACGTTCTGCGGCGTTCCGGCGAGGAAGGCACGGATGTTTTCTGCCGTGGCGTCCATGATCCGCTGGCGGCTCTCCTTCGGGGCCCAGGAGATATGCGGCGTGATGATGCAGTTTTTCGCGGTCAGGAGCGGATTGTCCGGGCGGATCGGCTCTGTGTAGACTACATCCAGCCCGGCGGCAGCCAGCTTGCCGCTGTTCAGCGCGTCGGCGACGTCCTGCTCCACGATCAGCTGGCCGCGGGCGTTGTTGATGAGGATCGCGCCATCCTTCATTTTCGCGATGTTCTCTTTATTGATGAGTCCGGTGTTCTCCGGCGTCAGATTGCAGTGCAGCGACACCACGTCCGACTGCGCAAGCAGCGTATCCAGATCAACGTACGCGCCGATGGCGCGCCCGGCGTCGTTCGGATAGACGTCATATGCCAGAACGTGCATGCCCATCGCCCGCGCGATGCGGCCCTCCGCCTGGCCGATGCGGCCAAAGCCGATGATGCCGATAGTCTTGCCCTCCAGCTCGATGAGCGGATAGTCCCAATAGCACCAGTCGGGATTCGAGGCCCAATTGCCCGCATGGACAGACGCGCTGTGATGGCCGATATGGTGGCAGATCTCCAGCAGAAGGGCGATGGAATACTGGCTGACCGACGCTGTGCCGTAGGCCGGCACGTTCACGACCGGGATGCCCTTTTCCCGCGCGTAGTTGTAATCCACAACGTTATAGCCCGTCGCAAGCACCGCGATCAGCCGGATATTCGGGCACGCGTCGATCGTCGCGCGGGAGATCGGCGTTTTGTTCATGACCACGATCTCCGCGTCGCCGATGCGCTCCGCGATCAGCGGGGACTCGGTATACGACGTGCGGTCATAGACCGTCAGCTCGCCAAGCGCGGCCAGCTCTGCCCAGCTCAGATCGCCGGGATTTTCCGTATAACCGTCCAATACTACAAGTTTCATAGCAGCTCTCTCCTGTTTATAATTTGCGTTCCGCGCATACGCGGAATTTCAGATATACCAGTCGCCATCCGGCTGTGGGAGCACCGCCTCGAGCGCCTGCGCACCGTGTACGCGCGCGATCCACCGGAGGCCGTCCTCTGTCTGCCGCAATACGCCCGCATCCAAAAGTGCCTGCCGAAGCGGCGCGTCCGGAACTGCGGGAACATCCCGTCCCGCTTCCTCCGCAAGCCTGCGGCGGCAGTCCGGGAACGCTTTTTCCAACTCCGGTGACAGATAGAGGGTATTTTCGGCAAAATAGGCCGGGTACGGGTGACGGCAGCGGCGGTAAGGCGTCATGGCAAGCTCACAGCGGCTTGCGCTGACGCAGGATGCCTGTCCGGGCGCGGCTTCGGCAAAGGCGTCGATGGTGTAGGCAAAGTGAATGTCCCGGACGGCGTCAAACGCGGGAAAGGCCACATTGGCGAGGCCGTCCGCGTCTGTCACGGCGGAAAGCCTGATCGGCGCCTGCTCCTGCGCAAGGGTATTGACCGCTCCGTCCTCCGTCCAGAACGGTACAACGCGGAACGTCATCTGCCGCCCGGCGACAGGACTTCCCTTGCAGGTCAGCCGCGCCGTATATGCGTTGCCGTAATGGCTCCCGTCCGCAGAAAGCACGCGTTCAAGAGACAGCTCACACCCCGCGGGAGGCGCACCGTCCAGCCGGAACAGATCGGCGGCGATCGCCATGCGCGTCTGCCCGACCGCGCTGTCCGCGCCGCAGTGGCCGAAGGCCGCAGCGCGTCCGTCCGGCAGCAGGCGGATGCACGGCTGATAGAGTCCGTTTCCCGCGCCCTCGATCACCGTCCATGTCTGGCCGAGATCGCCGGAGCAGCTGAAGGGCTTACCTCGCCGCGCACCGACGAGAACATCGCCCGGCAGGCACACGATGCTTTCCGGGACGAAGCCGCCCTGCGGATTTTTCGCAGGCTCTGGCGGGGCGCCCGCGCCGATGGGCAGCAGCGGCCCGTTGATGAAGCCCTGCGCCGAGCGGCGGACGAGCTGCCGCCCGACCGGCGTGCCCTGCACGTCGCCCGCCACGAACAGAAGCCGTCCGTCAGACAGCTCTGCCGCGTCGTACTCATGCGCGCCAATGCCCGGAAGGACATAGTGCGGCCCCGAAAAGCTCCGGCCGTCGGGACTATGGAGGAAAAAGGTCTGGATCTTATTGAGATACGTTTCGCCGGGAAGCATGGTGTTGCGCGTTGCGCGTTCGCAGCCAATGCCCCACGGCGTGCCGTAGAAGCTGGCAAGCACGAGAAGCGAGCCGTCGCGCAGGCGGCGCAGCCGCCAGAGATAGACGGCGCAGCCCTCCAGCAGACGGGCCGTTTCCGTCCAGGTGCTGCCGCCGTCCGTGCTTTCCCGGACGGCAATATAGTCGCACCAGCCGGTGCGCGCGGCGTTGACGCGGCCCACGTCCAGCCCGACCAGCCGCCCGTCGGCAAAACCCGCGTTCAGAAACGAGCCTTCGGCCAGCGGGCACCTGCCCGTCTCGTACCAGTGTTCCCCGCCGTCGTCGGAGGCCATATAGACGCGCTCCGAGACGGTATCCGCACTGCCGCATTCCGCCGAGCAATAGGACACCGGCGCGCCGATGGCCTCGCCCATTTCCAGTCTCGGCGGCACAAAGGCCGCGTCATGCGCCCGGCGGATCTCCTTAAAGGACAGTCCAAGCCGCCCGTTCTGATAGTCGAAGCAGTCCGTCCACGCCGTAAAGCCCAAGGCGTCCGCAGGCTCGTAGATCATGCGGTGCTCGGCATCCGCCGCGTGCGGGGCCGAAGATATGTCCATCATACCGCCTCCTTCCGCGTCAGTCAAGCCGGACGACGCTTCCCGTTTCATAGGCCCGCAGCGCGCCGGTGAGCAGCTGGTGGCTCAAAAGCGCCTCGTCCGGCCGGAAGCAGCCGAACGCGCACGGTTCGCCGCAGAGTTCGGCGATAAACGCCGCGAACATCTGCAGCATGGCATCGGAAAAGCCAAACTCGAAAATGCCGCCGGTGATGACTGGGAAGAGCGTCCTCTGCCCCAGTATCAGGCGGCTCCACGCCTGCTCCCGGCCCTGATTGCGCGTGTACCAGACGGCGTTTGCGTCCTCTGTGGAAAATTTCGCAGAGCCGTCCAGCCCGTAGATCTCGTATTCCACCGTATTGGTGCAGCCGGGGGCCATGCGCTTCATTTCCATCACCATCGGGAACCGGTCGCCCGCCGCATTGTGCGCGCCGCAGAGCAAAATCGCGTTGTCATATGTCTCGCAGGGCGCAAAGCCGTCGCCGCAGGGCCGCTGCGGGACGAGGTTGGCCAGCTGCGCGCTCACGGAATCGACCCGGAAGCCGAGCCGGAACGGCAGGTGCTGGGTGTGGATGCCGAGGTCGCCCATGCAGCCATACGCGCCGTTGGTCTTCAGCTGCCGCTTCCAGTTGATGGGCTTGCTCAGGTCCATATCCGACGCGTGCTTGATGGTGAAGCGTGCCTCGATCACGCGGCCGAAGAAGCCCTCCTGATACCAGCGGAAGAGCTGCTGCGCGGCGGGGTAATACGGAAATTCGCTTGAGCAGCGGACAAAGACCTGCGGATGCTCCCGCATGGCGCTCAGGATCTGCTGGCAGGCGGGCAGATCGATCCCGAACGGCTTTTCGGCCAGCAGATGCTTGCCGGAACGGATGATATCGGTATAGATCTGCGCGTGCTGGTCGTGCGGCACGGCGCAGTAAACGGCTTCGACCTCCGGATTTTCCAGAAGCTCGTGATAATCATGGTAAAAATACCGCGTGTCTGGCACGCGCCGGAACCAGTCGAGGCTTTTGTCCGTCCGGCTGCACGCGGCGATGATCTGTGGGCGCGGCAGGTCGGTCTGCAGATGCAGCCAGCGCATGGAGGCGCTTGCAAACTCCCGGCCCATCAGCCCGCAGCCGATGACGCCGAATTTGATGGTCTTCTCCACGCTCAGCCCTCCATTTCGGACAGGCACTGCTCCATCCACGCGATCAGCTTCCCCACCATCGGCTCCGTGACCAGCAGCGGCAGCTTTGTCAGCGCGACGGGGCGGCAGTTGGCCTTGTAGGTCTGGGCGCTGATGTCGACGCAGAACTCGCGGTTCATCCGCGCGGCGAAGGCCGCCGCGTCCGGCACCTGATGGAAGCACAGGGCGCTCATATGCCCGTCGCCCTCCGCGCCGCTGCAAAGCGCGGGATGGCGCGCGGCAAGCTGGCGCAGCGCATCGTGATAGGTCTTGCCGACCGCTTCGATATGCGCGCCGTTATGGCTGACAAATTCCATCGTGACGAGATACGCAAGGCTTGCCAGCTCTTCCTGTCCGTTGGTGACGAGCGCGCCGAACTGGCTCAGGCAGTCGAACGCGCCGCTGACCAGCAGGCGGCTGGCCGGATACAGGCCGCCGGGGAAGCCCTTGCCGATGGAGACGAAGTCCGGCTGCAGACCGTATTTGCGGAACAGGAAGAGCGTATCATACCATGCGCTGGACTGGATTTCGTCGCAGAGCACAGGCGTGTCCGTTTCGCGGCACAGGCGGTAGGCCCCGGTCAGATATGCCTGATCCAGACGCGTGCCGCTGTAATTCATCATGATCAGCTCGTGGCAGAAGCCCGCCGTCTTATAGGGCGGCGTGTTCCAGCGCTCGATGGCGCTGCGGAAGCTTTCGGGATCGTTGATCGCGACAGACTCGACGCGCAGCGCGTCTTTGCATTTTTCCGCGAGCGACGGCCACAGGCCGCGCAGCATCTGCGCCAGAATCGTCGTGCCGTGGTATCCGGCGGTCACGCCGCCGTCGTTATCCGCCATGACAAGGAACACCGGAATGCGGTCAGGATACGCGGGCGCGGAGCCGTCCAGCGTGTCAAAGCGGCTGAGCATCATCTTGAGCGCCGCCTCCACTGCCAAAGAGCCCGTTTCCAGATTGAGCACGCGGTTCAGAACGCCGGGCTGCCGCGCCTGCAGAAGCGTCTGCGGCAGCGGCTCGTCCATGGGACGGCCGTTGGCTGCAGCGATCAGGCGGCGTTCGAGCAGGCGCGTGATATATCCGCGCGTATTATTGTGTGTGGCGTTGGGAATGCCGAGTGCGCGAGCTTTGTCCAGCAGCGCGTAGCCCGGGAAGCCATGGCCGAACGGAATGTGATAGTGCTCGCTCTTTCCGGCAAAATACAGCCGTCCGTCCTCGCCAAGGCGGAAGCAGCCGAGCGCGCTGAGCGGCGCGGGGGCATAGTGCTGTGCGGCGGCAAAGCTATCGGTCGGCGCGCCCGGCTCTGCCGAGACGGCCTGCGCGGGCGGGCAGAGCTGCCGCCCGACCTGCTCCATCAGAATCTCCTGACGCGCGGCAAACGGATCCGGATAAAATTCGACCGGCTCCTGCGCGAGCTTCACAAGCGCCTGCTCCGATTCTCCGGTCAGCGCCGCGCGTGCGCGGCAAACGGCAGAGGTATACTCCGCGCCCAGAAGCGACTCTAAACTGCGGCTGAAATTTTTGATCATATCGGTTCCCCCTTATGCTCTTACAGCTGTACAAATTCAACATTCCAAAGGCGGCAGAACAGGCGGATGCGGTCGAGCCGGTCGCCCAGGACGAGCGCCTCGTGGTGTGTGCCGCCCTGTTCGAGCCATGCCGTCACGCAGCTGCGCACGCCGCTGTCCGGCCGGAAGAACAGATACGGCATATCCACGTGCAGCAGATCCGCGTCCGGCAGGATCTCGCCCGGCGCGCAGACCAGCCGGAAGCGGTCCGCCGTCAGATGCGTCAGCGACAGGATGCACGCGCGGCCCGGCTCCGGCGTGAAGATCGGCGTGGGCGGATTGGAAAGCCCGCCCTCGGACAGGACTCTGTTTTTCAGATACGGGCGGCGGTCGGCGCGGCAGAGCCGCCAGTTGCCCTCGCCCTGATGGCACATCAGGATCGCTTCGCGTTTGAAGTCCATCATGTACATTTCCGTAAAGCCCGCCGCGCCGCAGAGCGTCTGCATGGCCGCCACCAGCACGGCGGCGGTGGAATCGCCCTCGGCGGCGTAGCCATAGCCGTCGGCCAGCAGGTTTGACGCCGCAAGCAGCGGCAGCTGCGTAAAACGGCCATCCTCGCCGCATTCGCCGTAGTGCAGCGTATAGCCGGACAGGCCGCCGGACTGCAGATAGGCCCTGAGGCCCAGATACATCCGCGCCGCCTCTGCGTGCGTCGGCTCGTCCAGCGTAGGATCAAGCTCAAAAACGGCCCGGTCCGCGTCCATCTGTGCCCGCACCGCGTCCTCTTCGACCCCGGCGCAGAAGCGGCGGACGGTCCCGATAGAGTCATAGACCAGCTCCGGCCCCAGGAAGCGGTAGATCGCCATATCGTCGGTAATGACGTCCCCCATGCCGGGCAGCTTGCCGATCACGCCGATGCGCATCCGCTTCATGTCGCGCACGGTCATGGCCGCGCGGCCAAAATCCGCGACGAACCGCACAAACGAGCCGTCGCAGCGGTTCCCGGCGTAATAGACGCAGTTGACGCCCATGCGCGTCATGACGTTCGCCTGATCCTGACTGCCATGGATGCCCTGATTGACCGTATAGTCCCACTCGATAAAGTCCGGCCGGACGGTCTGCTCCGGCTGGATGAGGGCAAGGGCCAGCGGCAGGTGGTTCTCCTCCAGCGCACGCACCAGATACGCCCCCTGCGAATAGGTCAGCAGCAGGATCAGAATTCCATCCAGCTTCTCATGATTATATTGCGCCACGAGCGACTCGATCTGCGCCCGGTTCATGGCTGCGTGCGGGAAAACGAACTCCGCCGCGTCCCGCAGGCCGTCCAGAACCTCGTTTACATACGCCGTCTGCGCCCGGTCGATGCCAGGAAACAGCGGCAGATAGTCCTCCAGCATCAGAGCCAGAACGCCGAGTTTCGGTTTTTTCTGTGTCATGTCTCTCATCCTTTCTGCAAATACAGCGCCTCATAGACGCGCCGGTAGGCCGCGTAGGCTTCTTCATACGCATCGGCGGTTTCCGCCTGCGGCTGATAGACGGTTTGCTCCTCCGCGTCATGCAGCGCCCAGCCAAGCGCGCCTGCGGCCAGCATGGCCGCGCCGCGCGACGTGGCCTGCACCGTGGAGAGCGTGTGGAACGGGCGGCGGCAGGCATCCGCCTTGATCTGCATCCAAAGCGCGCTCCCCGCTCCCCCGCCGAGCGAGGTCACGGTCTGCGCCGTGCAGCCGAGCGCAGACAGCATATTCAGAAAATCGCGCAGCTGGAAGGCCGCTGCCTCCAGAATCGCACGGGCGCAGGCGGCTCTTGTGCTGGACAGCCGCAGCCCGTAAAAGCCGCCGGAGGCCTCCGGCAGATTGTCGGGATCGACGCACCCGGCCAGATACGGCAGGAATGTCACGCCCTGCGCGCCGGGCGGCACCTGCTCCGCCAGCCGGTCAAGCGCAGCATAGCCGCCGTCCAGATCGCGGCAGAATTCGTCGCGGAACCAGCGCAGGCTCATGCCGATGGTGTTGCTGATGGGAAGATACAAATACGCGCCCGGCATGGCATGGCGGTAGATGGTCACATGATGGTCTTCGGAAAATTGCGGATGGGCCGTAAACGCGGCGGCGACCATGGCCGTGCCCGTCGTCTCGCAGAGCGTGCCCGGGCGGGTGCAGCCTGCGGCCAGCGCCGCGGCGGTCTGATCCATCGCGCCGGTCACGACGCAGGCAGAGGCAGGCAATCCCAGCGCTTCCGCCACCTCCGGCAGAACCGGCCCCACAATGCTGCCGCACGCAAGCGCCTGCGGCAGGCACGTCCGGTCAAGCTCTGCCAGCGCGAGCGCCTCGTCCCAGTAATCGTCGCTTTGCAGGTCAAAATACCCGGTGGAGGTCAGCAGCGATTTTTCCGTGACTGCCCGGCCCGTGAGCCAAAGCATCAGATAATCCTCCAGCAGGAGGAATTTGTCGGTCCGCGCCCAGCTCTCCGGCTCCTGCTCCCGAAGCCAGAGCAGCTTCGCCAGCGGCAGCGCGCCGCTCAGCTCCGGCAGGCCGGTGCACTCGTAAAAGCGCTGCCGGTCAAGCGCGGCGGCAAGCCGCGCCGCCTGCGCCTCCGCCCGGCTGTCCAGCCAGACGATTGCGGGCCGCAGGGCCTTTCCCTGCCTGTCCACGCAGAGCAGCGTTTCGCCCTGCGTCGTCAGCGCGACCGCGCAGACCTTTGCGCGTGCCTCTGCGGGCAGCGCCAGAATGCATTGTGCTGCCGCGTCCAGATACACCTGCGCCTCCACCTCGGCGCACACGCCGCGCGTTTGCAGAGCATATTCCCGGCTCGTCAGCGCCGTCTGCCGGAGCTGACGGTCAAACAGACAGGCTTTTACGGACGTCGTGCCGACGTCCAGCGTCAGGATCAGTTCCATATATGCATTCCTCACAGCAGAATATCAGTCAGACAATTCGTCTCAGCAGAGCGTTTTGCCGCCAGACAGCACGCCGCGCTGCGCAGACCGCCCAAAAGATCCGACGACGGCTTTCCCCCCGCCAAAAGGTTCATAAAATCCTGCGCCAGCCGCCGGTCGCCGCCAAAGTGGTTGCCGCCGGTGGGCCGGATCCGGATCGTCGCGGTCTGGTCGAATGCATAGTCGTCATGGCGGATGACACCGGTATAGAAATCAAACTCGGCGCTGCCCTTTGTTCCGATGATGCGGCAGCCGCGTCTGGCCGCCGTGCGCTTGACGGTAAAGTTCTGATTATAGCTGATGATCGCGCCGTCCTCGCAAAGGAACATGGCCGAGGCGACGTCCTCGTTGCCGGTATCCACGGCGAAGCAGCAGCAATCGCCCTGCACGTCCTCGCCGCGCAGCTTGCCGACGACATAGCTGCTCTCCACGCAGGTGCGGTAGTCGGGACAGTCGGGGCAGTGCAAACCGGCGGGCCTGTCTCCTTTATAATAGAGCTTCTCGGTGTGCGCGAAGACACGCTTCGGCGTCAGCCCGGCGGCGTGGCAGATATAGTCGATATCATGCGTCGTTTTCTGCAAAAACAGCCCGCCGGTCAGGCTCGGGTCGCGGTACCAGCTGTGATAGTACACGCTGCCGTAGGGCACATTGTTGACGGCCTGCACCATGGTGACGCGCCCGAGCGCGCCGCTTTCGACCAGCTGCCGCAGGCGGACGGTGATATCCGCCACGCGCAGCGGGAAGGACACGACGGCCCGGTCCAGCTTTCCCTCTGCGGCCTCACGCAGCGTCCGGTACTGCGCTTCGCTGATGCAGACGGGCTTTTCCAGAAACAGCGGGATATCCCGCTTCAGGACCTCGACCGCCAGCGGCGTATGCAGCGGGCAGCGCGTGCCGATGAATACGCCGTCCGGTTCGCAGCCTCCCAGCAGCGCGTCCGCGTTTTCAAAATACCGCGCTTCAGCGAACAGCGGATCTCCGGCATTTTCCTCTTTGATCTGCTCCCAGCGCGGGTCCGCGACTGCGGCGACGGAAATATCCGCCTCGATCTCCCGGAAGGCCTGCAGCATGGTTTTCGAACGCAGGCCGTAGCCGAGAAAGGCAAGCTTCTTTGTCATATGCGTCACACTCCTGTCTGCACGTATTGTTTTTTAAATATTACTAATAATATGCGAATTTTTTAGTCGTAAACGAATAATAATCCAATCAAATATTATGAAATGTGTCTATTGACTTGCATCGTTTCTGTTGCTATACTACTACAAAAAGAAGAAAATATCAATCCTTTTTTCTTCTTTGATCATTTTGGATTGGAGCGTTCCGCCCATTTCCTCATTTAATTATTACTAATTTTCGAAAGCGAGTGGTCCTATGCGTAATCCGCCTGACGTCCCCGGTGTCCGCAGTCAGCGCACCCGATTCCAGAAGCTGCTGGCCTATCTGAAGCGCTACTGGTTCTTATATCTGCTTGTCCTGCCGGGCTTTGTCTTTATGATCGTGTTCAATTACGGCCCCATGTACGGCATTCAGCTGGCCTTTAAGGACTATCACGCAAATCTCGGCATCTGGGGCTCGCCGTGGGTCGGTCTTGAGCATTTCCGCGAGATGATCGCCGACGCCAATTTCTGGCGCGCGGCAAAAAACACGCTGATCATCAACGGCTATAACATCGTATTCAAGACGACGTTCACGATTTTCCTCGCACTCATGCTCAATGAGCTGCGCCTGAAAAAGGTCAAAAGCTGCGTGCAGACGGCGGCCTATCTGCCGTATTTCCTGTCCTGGGTCATTTTTGCCGGTCTGGTGCAGGTGTTTCTGGAATACCCGTCTTCCTCCGGCAGCAGCGGCGGCGTGATCAATCAGGTCATCACGTTTTTCGGCGGCGAGCCGATCAATTTCCTGACGCGGCCCGATCTGTTCCGCGCGATCGTCGTGATCTCCAACATTATCAAGAACGCGGGCTACGGCACGATCGTCTATCTCGCGTCCATGTCCACGATCAACCCGGCTCTGTACGAGGCGGCGAAGATGGACGGCTCCAACCGGCTGCAGATGATGCTGCACATCACCATCCCCGCGATCCTGCCGACCATCGTGATTTTGCTGATCCTGGATCTGTCCAGCCTGTTCAGCGCGAACTTTGACCAGATCTACAATCTGTACAACAACTATGTGCTCTCCACCGGCGATGTGCTCTCCACGTATATCTACCGCATCAGCCTCGGCGGCGGCACGTCCTTCGAGCTTTCCACGGCGATCAATCTGGTTCTGCAGGTTCTTGGCCTGATCGTCGTGCTGATCACCAACAAGTTCGTTTCCAAGCTCGATATCATGGGCATTTTCTAAAGGGAGGGCCGCGCATGAAAAAGAAACCCACTTCCCTGCGCCGCAGTATGTTCATGCGGCTGGGCTTTAACTTCTACGACGTGGCCGTGACGATCTTCTGCGTCGCGTTCGGCCTGCTGTGCTTTTACCCGCTCTGGTACTGCCTGGTCGCATCGGTCATGCCGTATGAGGAATACGTCAAGGGCGGTCTGATGCTCTGGTTCAAGGGCATCGATCTGCAATACTATATTCAGATCTTCAGCACCAAGGTCTATACAAACAGTCTGCTCGTCTCCGCCGTCAAGACGGTTCTGGCAACCGCGCTTTCCGTGCTGGTCACCTCCGCCATGGCCTACGCCGTCAGCAAGGTCCATATCCGCGGCATGAAGCTCATCAACGCGCTTGTGGTCTTCAACCTGTTCTTTGCCGGCGGCCTCATCCCGCAGTATATGCTCTACAAATCGCTCCACCTGACCGGGAACTTCTGGGTCATGGTCCTGCCCGGTACGCTGAATATCTCCTATTTCATCATCATGCGGAACTATTTCTCCTTCTCCGTCTCCCGCGAGCTGGAGGACGCCGCCATGATCGACGGCTGCAACGAGGTCGGCATTTTCTTCCGCATCGTCATGCCGCTCTCGCGCGGCATGATCGCGGCTGTGACGCTGTTTATCGCGGTCATCAACTGGAACGACTATTACAGCTACATGATGTTCATCGGCAACAAGACGAAGCTGCAGCCGTTCGCGTGGGTGCTGCACCGGATGCTGACGGACAAGAGCCTTATGAATCAGGTGCGCAACGGCGCGGCCAGCCTCGGCTTCACGCTGCCGCCTCCCATGGCGCTGCGCATGGCGACGATCATCTGCGCGACGCTCCCCATTATCATCATCTACCCGTTTATCCAGCCGTACTTCACGCAGGGCATGACGCTCGGCGCCGTGAAGGAATGATCTTGAAACTCTGCGCGGGAACCGCGCGGTTTTATAAAAACTAAGGAGGATCACAATGAAAAAGTACACCACCCTGCTCTGCCTGCTTCTGGCGCTGGTCATGGTCATGGCCTGCTTCACCGGCTGCGCCAAGCAGCCCGCGCAGTCGGACCCCGCCGACACCACGGAGCCTGCGCAGACAACTGACACCACCCCCGAGGATTCCACCCCGGCTGAACCCGCCGACACGCGCGAAACGGTCAACATCCGCTTTGCCCAGTTCGGCAACAACCTCGACGATCTCGACGGCTATGCCAACGACCCCATCAAGGCCGCCATCGAGCAGGCCGTCGGCGTGACGCTGGAATATGACACCGGCACGGACGGCTTCGACGACCGTATGCAGACCGAGCTCTTCACCGGCAGCGCCCCCGATCTGTTCCCGACCTGGGGCGAGAGCGACAAGATCGCCAGCTGGGTGCAGGACGGCCTCGTCACCAACCTCGGCGAGATCGTCAACGCCGATCCCGACCGCTATCCCACGCTCTACAAGATGATGAACAGCGAGGAATGGAAGGCGTACAACAAGCTCTACACCGGCGATGAGACCGCCTCCTACGCCATCTACTCCGTGGCCGCCTTCGCAGATCCCTCCTTCGGCGGCGTTCCTGTTTACAACCAGGCCATCCTTGACGAGGTCAACGAGGGCAAGGTCCCCGCAACGGTCGATGAGTTCCTGACCTACTGCGAGGCCGCAGGCTCCGCCGGTTATGTCGGCTGGTGGCCGCGCAACGACAAGCTCACCAATTGGAATGAGATCGACGCGACGCTGGCTCTGCCGCAGGGCACCAGCATCACCGTTCCCAAAGGCGCCGGCACCGGCACCATCCTCTCCGGCGAGGCCGGCACGGACAGCGAATACTGGACCGTGAGCGCCGTCTCCGAGCAGAGCAAGGCCGTCGTCAAGCAGCTGGCTGAGCTTTATAAGAACGGCGGTCTTGACGCCAACATCGGCGTCAAGGGCGACTTTGACGACGCGTATGCCGATTTCGGCAACGGCACGCTGGGTGCTGTGAACTTTGGCTTCGGCTATCCCGGCCAGTTCCGCGATTTCTTCAAGAGCGCATGGCTCGCCGTCCATCCGGACGCTTCCATCGACGATCTGGCCGTCGGTCAGGCTCTGACCTCCAACGGCAGCTACGGCAAGACCTACTCCACCGGCACGTGGATCAACTCCCACTACTTTATCCCCACCTCCTGCGCGTATCCCGACCGTGTTCTCGATCTGGTCGAGTTCCTTGCCTCCAACGCGGGCCAGGATCTGCTGCATAACTGCGTGAACGGCGAATTCAACACCAGCGTCGGCTCCGACTACTGGTCCGCGATCGACGGCGCATACGGCTACGGCGACGGCCGCTGCAAGTACGTCTGGTTCAGCTATATGTTCAGCGGTGTCGAGTACTATTGCGACTTTGAGAACCAGAGCTGGTGGGACGCCGTTTCCCATCCCGTTGACTTCTCCAACTCCTGGGCGACCGAAGAGGACGCCGCGCTCGTCAGCAAGGCCAAGGACACCATCTCCGGCTTTGTCAACGAGGTCGTGCAGCCCCTGCCCGCCTATTATAACATGGTCGCGCTGCCCGCAGAGGCGACCGATATCATCAACCAGCTCACGACCATCACCAATGAGTATCTGACCCAGTTCATCGGCGGTCAGCTGGACATCGACGCTTCCTGGGGCGACTATGCCGCCGCTTATGAAGCTGCCGGTGCAGCCGAGCTCGAAACGATGATCAACGACGCTGTCGCGACCGCCCGCACCACCTACGGCGGCTAACCACATTCCATTTCCGATGTGCAGGGGGGGCATTCCCCCCTGCACACCCGCGCGCATCCTGCGCCCGCACACGGGCTTTGACCATCAGAAGGCCGGCACGACGGCTGCCTGATGCCTATCCAAATTTCTTATCCACTATTTTTCCGCACTCAGGAGGTAATGTTCCATGTCCAACAAAACTATGCTCGGTGATGCATCCGGCCGCGGCGCCGTTGACGGCTTCCGCGTGACCTGCCCCGCCATGCAGCATCCCTATACAGAAGCAGAGATCGACGCAGTCGTCAAGGTCATGCGTGAGGCCTGCGGCCAGACGCAGGGCAAATACATGGTCGAGTTTGAGCAGGCCTTCTGCGCCTTTACCGGCGCGAAGCACGCCTTTGCCGTCAATAACTGCACAAGCGCGCTGAAAATGGCCGCGATCTTCTGCCATATCCAGCCTGGCGACGAGGTCATCATCCCCGCCTATACCTTCTGCGCCTCCGCGATCCCCTTCGGCGATCTGGGCGCGAAGATCGTCTGGGCCGACATCAACCCGGATACCTGGACCATCGACCCGGACGATATCGCCCGCAAGATCACGCCCAAAACGAAGGCTGTGGTCTGCGTGCACCTGCTCGGTATGCCGTGCGACATGAAAAAGATCGTCCCCATCGCAAGAGCGCACGGTCTGAAGGTCGTGGAGGACTGCGCGCAGGCGCTCGACTGCCGCATTGACGGCCAGCACGTCGGCACGTTCGGCGATTTCGGCTGCTTCAGCTTCCACTCCGCAAAGACCATGACGACACTCGGCGAGGGCGGTATGTTCGTCTGCGCAGACGACGTGGACGCCGCTGCTGCGCCCGGCATCCGGCACAACGGCTGCTGCGCGTATCCGGCTGACCGTGAGCGCTACTGGTCCCCGGCCATGAGCTGCGTCGACAGCTTCCTGGACGACCGCTGGCCGCAGAACTTCTGCATCGGCGAAGCGCAGTGCGCGCTGGGCACGGAGGAGCTCAAGAGCGTCATCGCCAACAACAACACCCTGATCGAGCAGGATCGCAAGATCCGCGAAAAGCTTGCCGGTCTGCCTGAGATTTCCTTCTCCCGCTGCCCGGAAAACGGCCGCTATGTCGTGCACCAGTACATCATGCATTACGACGGCAGCGCCTGCGGCAAAACGCGCGATGATCTGCTCGATCTGATGACGAAAAAATACGGCATCCGCTGCATCGTGCAGTATTATCCCCTGTACCGCTACCCGCTGTTCCAGCGCAAGGGCTGCGGCGAGTTTGACTGCCCCGTGCTCGACAAGTGGTGGGACGGCTCGTTCTCCTTCCCGTGGTGGTGCGGCATGGACGACACTGTCATCGACACGCTGTGCTCCAGCCTGATCTCCGCCGTTGAAGAGCTGCGCGGCTGAGCGCCGGGAGGAAGCGGATTTGGCTGATTTTACAGCGCTTCGCGGGATCGTCTGCCCCGTTGTTTCGCCCTGCACATCGAATGAGGGCGTCGATTACGACAGCCTGCAGGAAAATCTGGCGCGGCTGCTGCGCGCGCCCATCACCGGCTTTTATGTCTGCGGCGGCACCGGAGACGGCAGCCGTCTGACGTTCGCCGAGCGTTGCAGGACGGCGGAGCTGACCATCGCGCAGACCAAGGCCGCCGGACGCAGGACCATCGTCCATGTCGGCCAGACGCTTCAGCGGCACGCGCTGGAGCTGGCGGAGCACGCGATGACGCTGGGCGCGGACGCGGTCGCGTCCGTCCCGCCGCAGGGCGGCTGGAGCGAAACGGTTGCGTATTACACCGCGCTGGCCGCGCAGGCGCCGGTCTTCATCTATTACATTCCCGGTCTGACGCACGTTTCGGCAGACTATGACCAGCTGCGGCAGCTGCTGGATCTGCCCGGCGTGGCCGGGATCAAGGTCAGCGACTGGAACATCTTCCTGATCCGCCGCATCAAGGCGGATTATCCGGAGAAGATCGTCTATACCGGGCTTGACGAAATGGTCGTTCCGGGCCTTCTCTACGGCGCGGACGGCTCCATCGGCACGTGGATCAATCTGCTGCCGGAGTTTTACTGCAAGCTCTGGACGCTTGCGCAGGCAGGCCGCTGCACGGAGCTGAACCGGCTGCAGACGGCCTATACGGAGTTTTTGCGCAAGGGCTGGCAGTTCGGCATTCTGAACGCATTTCAGGAGCTGATGCGCAGTCTCGGCTATGCGGAAAAATGCTTCCGCGCCCCCGCCGTCTGGCAGCCCGGCTCCATGCCGGAGCCGCTGCTGCAGGAGCTGCTGGCCGATCTGGACGGGCTGAACGCGCTTGCCGCGTCCATGTCCTGACGTCTCTACTTTCACTGGAGGAACCTGTTATGCAGTTTACAACTTTACCGGGAACCGGCATTTCCGTCTCCCGTCTGTGCCTCGGCACCATGACCTTCGGCAGCCCCGTCGCCGAGCCGGACGCGATCCGGCTGGTGCATGACGCGGCGGAGCTCGGCGTCAATTTCATCGACACGGCCAATATGTACGAGGGCTACAACCGCTTCGCAGGCTCTGCAGGCGGCGTGGCCGAGGAAATTGTCGGCAAGGCCGTCGCCGGACGGCGGGCGGACTTCGTCGTCGCGACGAAGCTCGGCATGAAGGTCGGCGATACCCCCGTCGACGAAAACACCTCGCCCGAGGCCATCCGCGTCCAGCTGCGCCGCAGCCTGCGCCGGATAAACACCGATTATATCGACCTGTACTATCTGCACCGCTACGATCCCAACACTGCACCCGGCGAGATCGCCCGCGCCATCGGCGAGGAGCTGAAGGCCGGCACCATCCGGGCCTGGGGCGTGAGCAACTATTCTGCGGAGCAGCTTTCCGCGCTGCTTGCCGCAGCGCGCGAGGAAAATATCCCGCTGCCCAGTATGTGCCAGCCGCCGCTGAGCCTGCTCAACACCGGCGCGCTGGACGCGCTTCTGCCGCTGTGCGCGCAGGAGGGCATCGGCGTGATCCCCTATCAGGTGCTGCAGGGCGGCATTCTGACCGGAAAATATCACGCCGGACAGCAGCCGCCCGCAGGCAGCCGCGCAGCAGAAAAGCCCGACTGGATGAAGCCCATGATGGACGAGGTCTACGCGACGCTTGCGCGCGTGGAGGCCGAAGCGAAGGCCGCCGGGCAGAGCATGACGCAGTACGCCCTTGCCTGGGCGCTGCGGCAGCCCGCCGTCCGGTGTGTTCTGCTGGGCGTGAAGCGCCGGGCGCAGCTGGAAGAGGCTGCGGCGATCTTTTGACAGACAGGAGAAACAGATATGCAGCTGCACGGCTCTGAACTGAAAAAGGGCGTCGTCATTGAACGCGGCGCTTCCCCCTGGCAGATCTTCCAGCAAAACGAGCAGGGCTTCGCCGTTATCCGCCTTTCCGGCACGGCGCACCGCGTCCGGCAGAGCTTTGAGCTGCCGCTGGAATTCTCCGCCGTACCGGAGGGCTCGATCACCGTCAAGGCCCGCATCGCGCTGGAAAGCAGCGGCGAGAGCGTCTGCCCGTGGACCGTCTGCCGGACAGACGCGGACGGCCGCTGGTCGGTCACGTTTGACCGCGTCCCGGCGGGCGGACTGTACCGCGTAGAGACCTATATGGAATATCAGGGCTGGGACGGTCTGTCCTCAACGCGGGGCGATATGATCCACAACATCGGCGTCGGCGACGTGTTCGTCGTCGCCGGGCAGAGCAACGCCGCCGGACGCGCAAAGAACCCGGTAGAGGACGCGCCGGAGCTTGGCGTGCATCTGCTGCGCGATTCCGGCGTCTGGGATCTGGCGACGCATCCGCTGGGCGAGACGACCGGCTCTGTCCATCAGGGACACTTTGAGAACCACAACCCCGGCCATACGCCGTGGCTGCACTTTGCGAAGCTCCTCAAGCGGGAGCTTGGCTACCCGATCGGCATCGTCATGAGCGCCTACGGCGGCGCGCCGCTGCGCTGGTGGAACCCGGAGGAAAACGGTTCGCTGTATTTCAATATGCTTGAGCAGCTTGCAGATCACGAGCTGCACCCGAAGGCCATGCTCTGGTACCAGGGCGAGGCCGAGGGCTACGAAAACGCAGCGGAGACCTATCTTGCCCGCTTTACGCAGTTTGTCGGCGCGCTGCGCCGCGATCTGAACCAGCCGGAGCTGCCCGTCATCACCGTGCAGCTCAACCGCTGCATGACCCCGTGCGACACGGCGCTCGACCGGCAGTGGGGCATGGTGCGGCAGGCGCAGGTCGCCGCTGCGCGCAGCATCCCCGGCGTGTACGTTCTGCCGTCGTCCGATGTCGCGCTTTATGATTTTATCCACAACAGCGCACAGGGCAACCTTGTCATCGGTGAGCGCTGCGCACGCTGCGCGCTGGCCGAGCTTTACGGAAAGCCGCTGATGTGGCAGGCCCCGGAGGTCTGCCGTGCGGAGCGCAGCGCGCCGGATGCCATTGTGCTGCACTTCAGCCGGATCTGCAACTGGCTCAATCCGTTTGACGTGGCTGCGGCGCTTCTGCCCTTTGAGGCAGAGGATGCGCAGGGACTTCTGCGCTGTGAGCGCTATGAAACCGGCAATGATACGCTGACGCTTTATTTTGCCCGGCCTCTGGAGCATCCCGCCGTGCTGCACGGCGTCTGGCGCGCCAACCCCGGCCCGTGCACGCCATGCGACTGTATGCGTATGCCGATGCTTTCGTTCTACAATCTGCCCATTGAGGAGTAACATGAATCAGTCCTATTGCTACAGCTTCCGCTTCTGCTGCGACCCCGGCTTCAATGACCGGCGCGAGATCGCGTCGCTGCGGCGCTTCGTCCGCGAGGCGCAGATCGATGACGTGGCCGTGTTCTGTAACGTAGAAGAGCTGAATACCGGCCACATGACCGAGGAGGAGCAGGAAACCATCTGGCTGCGCCTGCTCTGCGACGTGCAGGCCGCGCTTGCGCCGGAGGGCGTGCAGCTGTCGGTCAACCACTGGCACAGTCTGATGCACGCCGACCTCGGCAAGACGCTGCCGCAGAGCCAGCCGTTCCGCCGCATGGTCGACATGGACGGCCGGGAGGCCGATCTGTGCGTCTGCCCGATGTGCGAACGCTGGCAGACCTATTTTGCCGGGCTTTACGCGCGCTACGCGGCGCTTTCGCCGCACATTCTGTGGGTGGAGGACGATTTCCGCCTGCATAACCACGATCCGCTGCGCTGGGGCGGCTGCTTCTGCCCGGCGCATATGCGCGAATACGCCCGCCGGGCCGGAAAGCCGGAGCTGACGCGCGAGGAATTCGTGCGCGGCATCCTGCAGCCGGGCGCGGTGCACCCCTACCGGAAGATCTGGCTGGACGTGAACCGCGAGACCATGACGGCCCTTGCCGCACGCATCGGACAGGCTGTCCGGCAGGCAAGCCCGACGGCAAAGGTCGGCCTGATGAGCTCCGTCCCCTACATCCACGCGGCGGAGGGCCGCGACTGGTACGGCATTCTGCGCGGTCTTGCCGCCGGGCAGCCGCCCGTCAGCCGCATCCACCTGCCCGCGTATCAGGAAACCGCCCCCGGACAGTATCTGCTGCGGTTCAACATGGTCTCTATGCACAACCGCGCGCTGCTGCCGCCGGAGACGGAGGTTTATCCCGAGCTTGAAAACTATCCCTATTCCCTGTTCGCCAAATCCCGCGCGTTCACGCGCTTCCAGCTGCTGAGCAGTCTGCCGCTGAACCTGAAGGGCATGACGATCGACCTGTTCGATCTCAACGGCAGCGGCATCGTCTTTTCTGACGGCTATCAGCAGATGCTGCGCGCGGTCAAGCCGTTTTTAAACGCCGTCAACGCCATGGGCGTCTTCGCACTGCCGAAGCGCGGCGTGTGCGTGATGACGAGCGAGGACTCGGCCTATACCCTTCAAACCGCGCACGGCGCGGACATGGAGGAGCTGTACCCGCACGAGGTCTATTTTGCGGGCCTTTTAAACGCGATGGGCATCGCGTATCAGTACTGCACCGACCCCGGCGTCTCCAGTCAGGTCGTGGCCGTGAGCGGTCAGTATTTCCGGAACCTGACCCCGGAGCAGATCGCGCACCTGTTTGCGCATAACACGCTGCTGCTTTCCGGCGACGCCGTGGATACGCTCTGCCAGATGGGTCTCGGCGAGTTGGCCGGGGTGCGCAGCTGCCGCTGGATGAAGCAGAACAGCGGCGCATACACCTATGAGCAGGTCGTAAACGGCAAGGCGTATCTGGGCCTTCCGCAGGCACGGGCCTCCGCCGTGATTTCCAGCACCGATGTTTTACAGATCGACTATCTGGAGCAGCCGGAGCTTTACACCGAATTTTTCGATTCCTTCCGCCGTCCTGCCGCGCCTGGTCATGCTGTTTCGCGCGGACGCGTCCTGATCCATCCGTTCGGACGCTTTTCCAGCCCCGGCGACATGCCGCCCATGCAGCTGAACGCACTGCGGCGCGAGCTGCTGCAGGATATGCTTGCATCGCGCCTTGACGCGCCGATGGTCGCCGGGCAGGCGTATCTGCAGCCGTACTGCACCTGTGACGGCAGGGATCTGTATCTGTATCTGGTCAACGGCAGCATGGACGAGGCTTCGTCCGTGACGCTGGCGATGGGCGCGCTCCGCTTTTCCGGGGCATGGGTGCTCACAAGCCGAAATGAACGCCGCACGATTCCTTACACAGAGGAGCCGGACGGACGCTTCACCTTTGATCTGCGGCTCGCGCCGATGGACGCGGCGCTGCTGCGCCTGACATTGCAAGAGGAGGAACCCGCATGAATGCAGCTATTATCGAACGGAACTGGGTCGTGGAATGGTTCGACGAACGGCAGTGCTATCATATGCCGAGCCTGACCATGGCGCCGGACGGCACGCTGCTTGCCGTCTGGAACGGCGGCTTTCTGCAGTGGAACGGAGACCCCATGGGCCGTGACGCCAAGGACTGGGTCTCCCGACTCGAGCCGGGCGCAAAAAGCTGGAGCAATCCGGACGCCGTCGGCTGCGACATCCGCTATTGCTGCCACGACCCCATTTTTTTGAAAAACCGCAAGGGCGAGATCATCCTGCTGTTCGCAAAATTTCTGGACACCGAGGTCAACTTTACGACCTGGTGCAACGGCCGCGACGAGCTCTGGATGCGCAAGACGCAGGACAACGGCCGCACGTGGCTCCCGGCTGTCCCGGCGGGGATCCAGTCCGGCCACGCGTCCAACGACAGCGTTCTGCTGCCGGACGGCACGATCGTCTTCGCCTCCACCAGCACCGAGCTGCCGGAGTATTATTTCGGCGCCGTGCAGATCTACCGCTCCCATGACGACGGCGAAAGCTGGGAAAAGGGCGCGCTGCTCACCGCGGACGACGGCAACCGCATCCGCGAGCCCGCGATCTGCCTGCGCCCGGACGGACGGCTGCTGCTGTTCACCCGTACCTGTCCCGGCACTGCCGGATGGGGCACGGCGGGCAACCGTTCGCTGCCGTCCTACCGCGCGGAAAGCCTCGACGGCGGCCTGACCTGGAGCCAGCCGAAGCCCTGCGGCATTCTGAACAACGAATCCAAGCTGGACGTCATCAGCTGGGACAAAGAAACCATCCTGATGGCCTATAACGACACGCCGGAGACCGACTGGCACGAGCGCAGCCCGCTGACGCTGGCATATTCCAAAGATGAGGGCCTGACCTGGCAGAACCTCATCACGCTTGCGCCCGCCCCTGGCAACAAGTGCCAGCCTGCCATGTGCCGCGACGCACAGGGCCGTCTCAACGTGATCTATATGCACCGGCACACCGCCATCGAGCATCTTGTTCTGGAAATTACGGACTGAAGCCCGAAAAAACTCCCCTCTGCAATGCAGAGGGGAGGCACAGGCTCAGTCTGATGTGCGCGCAGGGCCGGTCGATTTCCGGATCATGAGCTGCGGCGCGTACTCGATCTTATCCGCCATGACCGCGCTCTTGTCCGCGCCGTGTCCCTGATCGTTCTGCTTGACGATCTGATCGACCGCCGAACGGCAGCGCGCCCAGAGCCGGTGATCGATGCTGGTCAGCGGCGGCGTGATAATGGATGAGGTAAAGATATTGTCAAAGCCGCAGACGGAATAGTCCTCCGGCACGCGCAGTCCCTTTTCGCGCAGCACGGAGATCACGCCGATGGCGATCATATCGTTCGCCCCGACAAGCGCTGTCGCGCGGTGCTCCCGTGCCAGCAGCTCCCGTGCCAGCCGTGCGCCCGTCGCGTACTCAAACGGCACGCTGCCGCCCACGCCGTCCTCCTCCCGGCTGTCCGGCGCGACAAGCGCCTCGACCGAGGTTTCGACGCCGTCCTGTCTTCCTCGCTCATGAAAGCGCTGCCGGAGGCCCTCCAGCCGCTGCTTGCGTGCCAGCGTCGTCTGGTCCATCGGCGTGGAGATGAACGCCGCGTGCCGGTGTCCGAGGCTGTACAGATGGTCGGCCAGCATCGCACCTGCGCGCTGGTTGCTCAGCTCGATGGAGCAGATCGGCAGCTCCTCGCGCTTCTCGCCGATCAGCACGAGCGGAATGCGCGCCGACAGCCGCACCGCCTCGTCCGGGAAGCTGGGCAGGAAAGTATAAACAATGCCGCTGATGCGGTTATCGGAAAACTGCTCCAGATAGTATTTTTCCAGCTCCCGCTTGCGGAACGTGTTGCAGACCAGCACGCGGAACTCCTGACTGCCCGCATAATCCTCCAGCGTCTGGATCAGCTCGGAATAATACTGGTTCGCCAGCGTGGGCGTCAGGACCAGAATGAGCCGCCGGTCATTGCCGTTTTTCTTTCTGGTGCGGTGCGCAGGCGGCTGATAGCCGAGCTGCCGGGCCGCCTCAAAGACGCGCGCTCTGGTCTGCTCGGAAAACGTTGCCCGGCTGCTTCCGCTCAGAACGAGCGAAACGCTGGTCTGCGATACGCCCGCAAGCTCCGCGACGTCTGTAGAGGTCGGTTTTCTCTGTTTTTTCTCCGCCATTTTCGTTTCTCCCGCAGCTTTTGTTATTACTAATATTTTATCATTTCCCTGCAGACTTGTCAATTTCTTCTTTCCGTTTTTCATCGTTTTTCGAAGAAACGACCCGTTAACACGTTTATTGTGCGCGTAACCCGCGCTTGTTTTAATACTACTAATATTGGAGTAACCGACATGATGAGAATCAAAGACCTGTTTCCTGATGCTTCCGGCAGCGGACGCGTGCTCGTTCTGGGTGAGCTGCTGCTGGACTTTGTTCCCTGTGACTCCGATATGCGGCTGTCCCAGCCCGGCACGGTCCTGAAAACCGTCAGCGGCTCGTCCGGTATTTACGCCTGCGCCGCCGCGGGCTTCGGACTGGACTGCAGCTTTATCGGGAAGGTCGGCTCCGACCCGTTCAGCCAGCTTGCCCTGTCGTCCATCGCCTCGCGGGGCGTCCGGACAGACGCCGTCGTCCGGTCCGATTCCGGTCAGCTGGGGCTTGCGTTTCTCGAATACCTCCCCTCCGGCCGGAATTATACCTATTACCGCGACGGCTCCGTCGGCAGCCAGCTGCGCCCCGAGGAGCTGACGGAGGCAGTCTTTGCCGACGCGTCGATCCTGCACCTGCCGGGAATGCTGCTTGAGCTGAACGACTGTATGCGTCAGAGCTGCTTCCGCGCAGTCGAGCTGGCAAAGCAGAACCATGTTCTGTTTTCCTTTGATCCCAATCTGCGCAAGGAGCTGCGCAATGATGCGCAGATGCGCCAGCGGATGATGCAGATGCTTTCTATGGCTGACGTGATCGAGCCGACGCTCGAAGAAGCGCGGATCATCACAGGCTGCACCGCGATCAGCGACGTGCTGCGCGCACTGCACGCAGCAGGCCCCCGCCTTGTCGTTCTGACGCGGGACAAGGACGGCGCGCTGTTCAGCTTCGACGGGCAGGTTCTGAGCGCAGAGGGCATCGACGTGCCCGTTGTCGACCCCACCGGCGCAGGTGATACATTCGCGGCTGCACTTGCCTGCTGCATCGAGGAAAATGTGCGGATGGAGGACGCCATCTCCTTCTGCAACTGCGCCGGGACGCTGGTATGCACCAAGCGCGGTGCCATCGGCATGGCGATCCCCACCCGTGAGCAGGTTCTGGACATGATGCGCTTGCATCCTGCACGCCTGCATATGGAATCTCTGCAAGCATTGTATGAAAAGGAGCACAAACATGAAATTGCATGAATGGAAAACCCGGACCCAAAGCGGTGAGCATCTGCTCGGCACAATGGTCACGACCTTCGCAAGCGCCGATCTGCCAAAAATTCTGAAGGCCTGCGGCTTTGATTTCTTCATCATCGACTGCGAACACGGCTCGTTCACCACGCGAGAGGTTGCAGACATGATCTGCGTTGCACGGGCGATCGAGCTGCCCGGCATGGTGCGTATCCCGGAGCTGCGGCGCGAGCACGTGCTCCATTGCATGGAGCTTGGCGCGGCGGGACTGCTGCTGCCGAACACAGAAACGGCGGAGCAGGCGCGTCAGCTCGTCGATTATGCCAAATACGCGCCCATGGGGCACCGTGGTGTTTCCCTCTCCCGGCCGCATACGGATTTTCTGAAGCAGGACAGCGCCGCCTATATGCAAAGCGCTAACCGCGATACCGTTCTGCTCTGCCAGATCGAATCCCAGCTCGGCGTATCCAACATTGACGCCATCATGGCTGTCAACGGCATTGACGGCGCGATGATCGGCCCAAACGATATGTCACAGGATTTCGGCATTCTGGGCCAGTACGCCCATCCCGCCATGCAGGCTGCCTTCCGGCAGGTCATCGACGCCGCTGCGCGGCACGGCAAGGTTTCCGGCGCACATTTCGGTGCAGCAGCACCGCTGCAGCCGTGGCTGAGCCAGGGCATGACGCTCAATATGTGCAGCAGTGATCTTGGCCTTCTCATGTCTGGCGCGAAGGAGCTTTCCTGCCTGCGCTGATCCTGCTCAGTATCCCAAGTATTGAAAACCGGCAGGCCCATACTTCGGGCCTGCCGGTTCGTGCATCTGCGACAGTTGTGATCAAGCAAAAAGACTGGTATAGCCTCAGCTATACCAGTCTTTTCATGTCGGCACTCCCTATTTTCCCGGCCAGTCGCCCGGCAAGTATTTTCGGCGATCACGAGCTTAACTTCTGTGTTCGGTATGGGAACAGGTGGACCCTCGCACCAATCAACACCGACTAAAAAAGAAACCTGATCGAGATCAGGTTTCTTTTGTGTTGGCACTACCTATTTTCCCGGTCAGTCACCCGACAAGTATCTTCGGCGCATGTGAGCTTAACTTCTGTGTTCGGTATGGGAACAGGTGGACCCTCACACCAATCAGCACCAACTAT
>OLYA01000362.1_pt1 | contig 27386 bp, 28 predicted proteins | sample 1674361 | NCBI WGS metagenome assembly OLYA01 (sample SAMEA103958165, study PRJEB25191) | human gut metagenome | biome: human-associated habitat [ENVO:00009003]; feature: intestine environment [ENVO:2100002]; material: feces | place: Germany | collected 2013/2015
CCATGGCCAGCAGGCGACGGAACGCGTTGTTCTTCATTTCATTCTCCTTTTTGTATTTGATTATAGTCACTTTCCTTTTCATAAATGAAATCCTCCTTGCTTGTCATCGGGGTATCACCCATATAACGCACAAGGAGGAAAAAAGGGACATCATTTTTGAATTATTTTTTCGTAATGCCCGCAGCGACCTTTAACAGCTCGTCTGCGTCAGCAGTACCATAGACGGAAAAGAAGCGGCCGTCCCGTTCAAAGCAGATATAGGTCATATCATCTTTCTTGAAGGAATAGCCCGTTAGTCCATCTTTTTCAAGCGGCTTGATCTCCGCATTTTCAGTATCGAAGTAAACCCGATTATTCGACGGAGTAATCAAAATTTCAAAGTCCTCAGATTCTCCGATAGTATATCTATGGATCACAACCTCCGGCTCTTTGTTCGGCTGCTTAGTCGTATCTTGCAGAATTGCTCCGTCCGGGAGATAGCCAGCCTGATACTCGGTCAAGTCCTGCGGCTCATCCAGCTCGTCACCGTGCAATTCAAAAATGCTGTATTTTTCAAAGGTTTCGATTACCCACGAAATGACTCTTTCCCGGAATTGGGCATTTGCCACCATGCAGGTCGAGAATAGCAAGGTCAAAGTGATGGCCGCAACCGCAACGGTTTTCCAAACCTTTCTGAACGCAATATGTGTCCGGTTGTTTCCTGCCGCCTCATCATCCGCATCTGCTTCAAGTTCGTTGTGCAAATAGCCCTTTAAGGCAATATGACAGGCTTTCACGAAAGTATCATCGGAAATCATACAGCCTGCCTCAACGCCCATACTTGAAGATAGCAGTTCTTTGTAGAAGCGAAAGTGCCCCTTGGCATTTTCCAGATAAAGCGTCCGGGTCGGCTGTATTCTGCAAATCCGCTTCATCAATGTGCGACACTTTGCTGTTCTTTTTCAAATATGAGTAATATGTATTTTTGGCAATCTGGCAAAGCCAAACACGCATATCACAATCGCCACGGAAGCTGTCTATCGCATGGATCGCCTTGAAAAAGGTTTCGCTTGTAATTTCTTCTGCGGTATGTTCATTGCCGCAAAGCTGCATTGCATAAAGGTAAACCGATCTGAAATAGGTGCTGTATATCTGTTCAAACTCCATTACGCTACCACCTCCTTCCGCAATTAAGACTCCGCAGATGAAGAAATCTTACAAGAAATCTGAAAAACTTTGGGACAAATTGTCCCGAAGAAAAAGCGGCGGCTTGAAATATAATATTTCAAAACCGCCGCTTGATTTTAGCACGCAAAATCGTCATCGAATGGCGGTTTCATGTGTTCCGTTTCACTTATCCCTGTAATGTTCGTCCATGTAATGCGTTAGTTCAGCTAATGCCTGCAAATCTGTTTTGTTAATGGGCTGGCCATTCTCTTCATTTAGTCTGTTTTCTTTCAAATATGAAGCAAGATAAGAGATGATTTCATATATTTTTGCTTCTACTGTAATTCTGGACGCTTTCATGGAAAGCAGATACTCATATAGGCTTTGCATAGCATGATTAACATTTGGTAAATAGAATTTCCCTTTTTCTTTGAAAAAATCAGAAAAGTTCACTTCAAGATCACCGGAAATTTCCTGGAGATACTGATCAATAAATTCCTGGTCAACCTGCACGGTAATACATCTTAATGGAATCTGAGGATGATAAATAGCTTTATACTTTTCAGATGGTTCATAGCAGCGCAATGTATTCGGAGAAATAATTTGATACGGATAGAATTCATCTCCTGCGCCACTAATATAGAGAGCAAGTACATAACCAGACCCAATATGTTCTCCGACCATAGTTTCCTGGTTAAATCTTATATCTGTCGCTGTAATGATGAAATCGTGGTGAACCTCACTCGTCCATTGAAATCCGGTTCCATATTTTGGGTTGATCTTATAATATGTTCCGTGCTCTATTGGATTCTTTATCGATTCAACAAAGAAATCATCTCGTTTAACTTCTATCATTGGCTCCTCCCAAAGATACCTCGTTTAGATTTATTAATACCTTGTTTAGACTTTATATCTGTTTTCCCCTTTACAGTTAGCTACAACTAATTATAATGAAAGAGTTGATGTATGTCAAACCGTTTTTAAGCAAAAAGAGGTGTATATTTGAAGTCAATGCGCAGTTTATATAAAAAACTATTTCATTATGTCCCAGATAAAAGAATTTTGGCATATTTCTCCATGGCACTATCTGCCGCTGCCGTCTGCTCATATATGGGAGCATATTGGTTTCTGTGGCAGTCCATTGTGTCTATTCTGGTTATTCCAGTATATGAGAAGGCTATGTATGACGCAATTATTGTAGTCATACTTATGATTTTACGAGGCATTCTCAACATTGCATCGGCAACGTGTTCCCACTACTTAGGCTTCCGGCTTGAAACAAACTTAAGGAAAAATGGGCTTCATAAATTATTGGATGCCTCTTCTTCCTTTTTTGACCATAACAGCTCTGGAGAGATTCGAAAAATTATTGATGATAACGCAGCAGAAACACACAAAACAGTGGCCCATTTGATTCCGGACAACGTCACTGCTGTTATGACGCCGGTGTTAATGTTTGTGCTGATGTTTGCAATAGACTATCGCCTTGGTATTCTCCTGATCCTTACAACTGTGATTGGTGTTCTTCAGTACCGTAAAATGTCCGGTGGTACTGAATTTCTGTCTGGCTATTCAGCGGCGCTTCAAAAAATGAGTGCGGCAACAGTAGAATATGTCAGGGGAATGCAGATCATAAAAATCTTCGGTGTAACTGTACAGTATTACAAAACTCTGATTAACTCGATCAAAGAGTACAAACAGTACGTCTATCAGTATAGCCTCAGCTGTAAGAATCCATACGTCGGATTCCAGGTTCTGTTCAACGTGTTTTATGCTTTTGCTGTACCAGCCGCAGTTGTATTCATCAGCTATGGAGAACCTGCTATGCTAATCCTGGCAAAGATTGTTTTCTTTGCTGTGTTCTCCGGAGCTGTATTTACTTCTTTCACATCGATCATGTTTACGGGGCAGGATAACTTTGGCGCACAAAATACGCTGAATCAGCTTGATGAGCTGACTACTTCTATGGATCAGGCAAAGCTTCCACATGGAAACGAAGAGACCTTCCAAGATTTCAATATTGAATTTCGTCATGTTGACTTTAAGTATGATGACAACTTCGTGCTGAAGGATTTCAGCCTGACACTTCATCAGAATAAAACTTATGCGCTCATCGGGTCTTCCGGGGGAGGAAAATCTACCATTGCAAAGCTGATTTCAGGTTTTTATCCTGTCGATGGCGGCGAAATTCTGATTGGTGGAAAGAACATTCAGAGTTATTCTGAAAAAGCTCTCATTCAGAACATCGCATTTGTTTTCCAGCGCAGTCAATTACTAAAGACCTCAATTTACGAAAATGTCCGAATCGGAAATCCTCAGGCAACACGGCAGCAGATTATGGATGCACTTGACGCAGCGAACTGCACATCCATCCTTGACAAATTCCCCCAGCGGGAGATGACCGTCATAGGGGCAAAGGGCGTATACCTTTCCGGTGGTGAGGTGCAAAGGATCGCCATTGCAAGGGCTATTCTAAAGAATGCGAATATCGTCATTATGGATGAGGCTTCTGCAGCTGCAGATCCGGAAAATGAATACGAGTTGCAGCAGGCTTTCCAAAAACTGATGAGGGGCAAAACAGTTATCATGATTGCACACAGGCTGTCCTCTATTCAGAATGTAGACCAGATCCTGTTTGTCCAGAATGGAAAAGTTGTGGAACAGGGAACCCACGATGAACTGATGGCCTGCAATGGACGTTATAAGGATTTTCAGGATGTATACTGCAAGGCAAATCAGTGGAGGTTGGCATGATGAAGACATATCTAAAAAGAGCCTTCCAGCTGAGTGATTCTGGTGTGAAGGGCCTTGCAAAATCAATCTGGTCATTCTTTCTCTATTATGTTTCTTTTGTACCGCCGATGATCTGTGTTTTTCTGTTTGCAGACAGGCTGTTGAATGGAAATACCGGGAAACCGGTGGTATATCTCCTGTTTATGCTGGCAGCGACCCTGGTGATGTACTTAGTTATTAACTATAACTATAAAACGACCTATGATGAAACCTACCAGGAATCTGCAAATTTAAGAATTGATCTGGCGGAACAGCTTTCCAAACTGCCCCTATCCTATTTTTCAAAGCACAATTTGTCTGACCTTGCTCAAACAATCATGGCAGATGTGGCTTCGATTGAGCATGCTTTTGCGAACGCAGTGGCTAATTCCATAGGGTTTGCAATTTACTTTTTGGTTATCAGCGTAGCCCTTCTGATCATGAATTGGAAATTAGGTCTCTGTGTATTGCTTCCCGTTCTTACTTCTGCTTCGGTTCTTTTCCTGACAAAGAAACTGCAGGTCAGAGATGTAAATAAACATTATGATAAGTTGAGAGATATTTCCGAAAGCTTTCAGAATGCAATCGAACTGAATCAGGAAATTAAAAGCTATGGGTTGAAAGAAAAAGTAGAAGCTCAAATGGACCAGCAGTTGGATGAGTCAGAAAATCTTCAATGGAAAGCTCAGATCATCCAGACGATTCCTGTTACAATCGGCCAGACTTTATCTATTCTTCCTATTGGAATCACGGCGACTGTTGGCCTTTCAATGCTCGCCTCCGGTCAGGTAAGTATCCTGATTCTTCTGGGCTATATTATTATGGCGGCGAAACTCAGCGGGGCCATGGGTGGTGTTTTGCTCTATCTGACGGAAATCTTTTATTTGGACGCAAGAATTGCACGGATTGGTGAAATCAAGAATCATGAACTTCAGGGTGGAGAAAAGGCAGTCCTTTCAGATTTCAATGTAGAAATAAAGGATGTTTGTTTTTCCTACCAGAAAGACACCCAGGTGATTCGCCATGCATCCTTTACGGCGGAGCAAGGACAGGTAACCGCATTGGTCGGTCCCAGCGGCTGCGGAAAAACAACAATGCTTAAGCTCATCAGCAGACTATATGATGCAGATTCCGGTACCGTTCAGATCGGAGGAACCGACATACGAGAAATTCACACTGATAGCTTGTTCAAGTATGTTTCCATTGTTTTTCAGGAAGTCATTCTATTTAATACTTCTATTATGGAAAATATTCGCCTTGGGCGGCTGGATGCTTCTGACGAAGAAGTAATACGAGCTGCAAAACTGGCTGGTTGCAATGAGTTTGTCAGCCGTCTGCCAGACACCTACCAGACAATAATCGGGGAAAATGGAGCCAAACTCTCCGGCGGAGAACGTCAGCGGCTGTCCATTGCCAGAGCAATCCTGAAGGATGCTCCAATTATCATTCTGGATGAGATTGCTGCATCGTTAGATGTGGAAACAGAAGTCCAGATACAGACTGGATTAAATCATTTGATTCAAGGCAAGACCGTGATTGTTATTTCACACAGACTGAAGTCTATTGAAAATGCAGATAAGATCGTCGTTATGAAAGCCGGTACGGTAGAAGCCTGTGGAAAACATGCTCATCTGCTGAAACAGTCGCCCACATATAGAAAGATGATTGAAAAGTCCAATCTGGCAGAGAAATTTAACTACTAAGCAGGTCACCCTTCAGATGCAGACCGCACTGAAGGGTAACATAAAGGCATTTGGTTAACTATGTCTAACTGATTTCTGATGTGAGGAGGTGCATTATTTGAAGAAATATATTGGAAAAAGGATCATTAGCTTCCTCATTGTGCTGGTAGGCGTCAGCATTCTAAGTTTTTTGTTGATTGCTTGGTCCGGAAAAGATCCTGCAGAAATTATTGCACACCGAGGCGTATCCAATCCTACGCCGGAACAGATTGAGATGATTCGGGTGGAAATGGGATTGGATCAACCTCTCCCTGTGCGATATATTCAGTGGCTTTCCGGAATGTTTACAGGAGAACTTGGGACTTCTTTGACCACTCATCAACCGATTGTAAAGGATCTGCACAAGTATCTGGCTACGACCACATCTCTTGTAGGGATGGCCATTCTATGGATTATCGTGCTCACCGTTCCGATTAGTTTGCTCTGTGCCAGAAAGCGGAACCGCCTTTTCGATCAGGTTACCAGAGGCATTACTATCTGCGGTATTTGTGTGCCAACTTTCTGGCTGGGATTCCTTCTTCTACTGTTCTTTGCGATTCATCTGAAATGGTTCAGTGTCTTACCAAGTCCAGGTTGGAGGGGCTTTTTACTACCTTCATTTGCCCTGGCGGTTCCCAGTTCGTGTTCACTCATCCGAATTATGCGTTCCTCTCTTCTGGCTGAATTATCTTCTGATTATGTTCGGCTTGCAAAAGCCCGTGGACTATCTGCCAACAGAATTCTGGTATGCCACATTCTGCGAAATGCCTTACCTCCTGTTGTTACAATTTTCTTTCAGCAATTCGGCTTTCTAATTGCCGGAGGGGCGGTAATCGAAAGTGTTTTTTCAATCAAGGGAATCGGAACTTATCTGGTGGACAGTGTGATTGCAGCAGATACGATTGCAGTTTCTACCTGTATAGTCGTCATTGCAGCAATTTTTGTCGTCGCAAATTTCATGGCAGACATAATCAACCGTCTGCTTTGTCCATGGATGGTGAGGGAAGAAAATGATACATAAGCTACTCAAAAGGCCGCAGGCAATCATCGGTCTGTGCCTGATTGCTATTGTGATTGTAATTGCGATTGCAGCACCTGCTTTTTCGCCTCACGACCCTGAATTGGTGAATTTATCGCAAAAGTATGCTCAGCCTGACGCAGAATACCCTCTTGGAACAGATCAATTGGGCAGGTGTACCTTATCAAGGCTGCTGTATGGAGCCAGATATTCCATCGGAATCAGTTTACCTGTGCTGCTGATTTTGTCTGTGATTGGTCTGATTGTCGGTACTTTTAGCGCCTGTGCTGGAGAAAAAGCAGACCATTTCATTACCATACTCTGTGATGTGTTTATTGCTTTTCCTTCTCTTATCATTGCTATTGCTGTCATAGGCGTTCTGGGGAACGGACTCCAAAACATTGCCGTTTCTGTTGTGATAGCGACCTGGGCTTGGTTTGTTCGTATTGTCAGATCTTATTCCGTTCAAGAAATGGGTAAAGATTATATCCTGGCAGCCCGGATTTCTGGGTGCAATACAGGAAAGCTGGTCTTCAGACATCTGATTCCTAACATTCTGCCACAGTTTCTTGTGTATGTTTCCACTGGTGTCGCTTCTTCCATCATTATGGTTTCCAGCTTTGCTTTCCTCGGACTTGGCCTTCCCTCCGGCACACCGGAATGGGGTGCCATGTTAAATGATGCCAGGACAGCGCTTTACTCTCATCCGGAATTGCTAATCTATCCAGGCTTGTGCATCTTCGTAACGGCAGCAGGCTTCAATTTATTTGGAGAAGCACTCCGTGATATTCTGACGCCGGAGGAGGACAGCCTATGATGCCATCACTTATGATTGATCATTTAAGCATTAATCTTCGGTCAGGCACGGATAACTTGGTTTCTGAAATATCCTTTGCAATCAAAGAAGGAGAGTCTTTGATCTTGTTAGGCCAGTCAGGCAGCGGCAAAACAATGACCTGTAGTGCGGTGCTAAACTTATTGGACCCTAAAAAATTTAAGGTGTCGGGTTCCGTTTTCTTCGGCGAGACTGATCTTTTGAATTCGTCAGAAAAGCAGAGACGAGGAATATATGGAAACCAGATTGTCTATATCCCGCAAAATCCAATGACTGCATTGGACCCTTCTATGCGTATTGGCAGACAGATGGATGAAACGCTACGGCTTCATTCCGGCAAATCCCGCCAGCAGCGTTACAACTATATTCTGCGGCTTCTGCATGATGTAGGCTTAGATGATCCTGACAGGGTATACAGAGCATACCCCCATATGCTTTCCGGAGGAATGCTTCAGCGTGTCATTATCGCAATGGCTATGATGCTTGATGCAAAATTCGTGCTTGCCGATGAGCCGACAACTGCTTTGGATGTGATTCACAGAAATGGAATCATAGATTTATTTTCGCGGATGAAAGCAAATGGAGTTGGGATTCTTATGGTAACTCATGATTTCGCAACAGCTCTTCAATTAGGTGGAAATGTGTTGGTGATGAAAGAAGGAAAAATTATAGAATCCGGTGAAGTTCAATCTGTCTTCGATCATACCACAGAACCTTATACAAGGTCGCTGATTGAAGCTTACTCCCTTTCCTGTGCTTTCACGAAAGGGGCGGAATCATGATTAAAGTCAACAACCTATCAAAAGAATTTCACGAACAAGGCACAAGCAACGAGCTTCTGGCCGTTGATCATGTAGATTTTACTATTCAGAATGGTTCATTTTGCGCTTTGGTAGGAGAAAGCGGATCTGGTAAAAGCACTTTGGCTCAGCTCATGTGCGGTCTTCTGGCTCCATCTTCTGGAGAGGTACTGTTTGAAGGAAAAAACATTTCCCTCTGCCGGGGCAAGCAAAAGCAGGTACTGCGATCTAAAATACAGCTGATTCTTCAGGATGGCAAGGGAGCAATGGACCCTCGCTTTACGGTATATCAAATCATTGCAGAGCCAATTCGCAATTTCAGAAAACTCAGCAAAAAGGAAGAAGAACGGGAAATCAATGATCTTCTTACCATGATGGAGCTTCCCGAAGAGATCAAGCTGCGAAAAGCTCATGAGCTATCCGGTGGACAACAAAAACGTGTATGTATTGCAAGAGCGTTAGCGGCTCAACCGGATGTGTTGATTTTTGATGAAGCAGTCAGTGGGCTGGATGTCCTGGTTCGTAAACATATTCTTGATTTGCTGAAGCGACTCCATCAGGAGCGAAAAATGACTTGCTTTTTCATTACCCATGACCTGGACGTTGCGCTATATCTTGCAGACCGTGTGATGGTGATGCGCTGCGGTAAGATTATCGAAGACCGTACATTTCACGGTTCGACAGACTGCTTTACACATCCGTATACCAAGCTTCTGCTGCATTCTATTGCTCCATATTTGGGTTAAACCATTCAATAAATACGTATACCCTGCTGAAAAGCATGATATAAAAATAAATAAAGGAGATTTTGTACATGAAACTGAAAAAACTTTTAGCTTTCGGACTCGCACTTGTGATGTGCCTTGCTATGGCTGCTTGCGGCACGAACCCTGACGAGAAAACCGATGCAGAGCCGGTCTCAATCACTGTCACCGAGAATTGGGACTTTTCTGTAGGCTTCTATCCTGTCATCACGCCTATGGTATCCAGCACTTATGGTGCCGGATTCTGGAGTCGTAATTTTTACAACACTCTGGTAAGCTACGATGATAACGGGAAGATCCAGGGCGAGTTGGCTGAAACCTGGGAAATCAGTGATGACGGCAAGACTTACACCTTCCATCTGCGTGATGGTGTCAAATTTTCTGACGGTACTCCTCTGACTTCCGAGGCAGTAAAGATGACCCTTGAAGCAGTAGTAACCCATCTGGGTCCCCAGAATGGTGCCTTCGGTAAGCTCACTACTTTGTTTGACAAGCTGGAAACCCCGGATGAAAAAACCTTTGTAATGACTTTGAAGACCCCTTATTACGCTGCTCTTGACAATCTGACCATGGCGCTGCCTCTTGGTATTGTGAATCCCGCAGCCTTTGAAGGCGGCGTAGAAAAGGCTTACGAGAATTGCGTGAGTGCAACTATGGGTACTGGTCCCTATATGTTTGACCGGGTCGAGGGAGATACCTATACCTTTATCCGCAATCCTTACTACTGGGGCGAAGCTCCTGAAGTGGACGAGTTCAAAGTCAAAGTGATTCCTGATAATGCTGCAAAAATTCTTGCTCTGCGCAACGGCGAAATCGATGCAATTCTCGGCTCCAGCAGACTTAGCGCAGAAGGCTACACGGAAATTTCCCAGGATGCCGCTTTCGGTCATGCCATGGATGACAGCACCAACCAAACTCGTTATCTGGGTATGAACCTGAATAAGGCTCCCTTTAATGATCCTCTTGTAAGGGAAGCAGTATCCTACGCTGTTAATCAGCAGGAGTTGGAAACCTCTGTTTTCGATGGTCTGGAGACTGCTGCCGAAACCCTCTTTACGAATGAAAAGCCCAACTGCGGTGTGGAGGTTAAGACCTATCCTACCGACATGGAAAAGGCAAAGCAGCTCATGAAGGAAGCCGGCTATGAGGATACCAATGATGACGGTATCCTGGAGAAGGACGGAACTTCTCTCGCCATTCATTTCAACTATTCTCAGAGCCTTGCAAGTGTTGACAATGCAGTTCTTTCTATTGCAGCTTCTCTTAAAGAACTCGGCTTCGATGTTACTATTGATGCAGTAGACATGAACACCTGGTATGGAGCCTTGATGGCTGGCGAATATGATCTGACCTTCTACAATACTGCTGGCGGTTCCTTTGACCCTGCAACAGATATGAGCAATATGGCTCCTGGCGCTATGGGTGATCCGATCCTCTGCCAGTTCTCTGCTTTCTTTGAGAATCCTGAAATTTTCGCAGAATTGGACTCCACTTCTGATTCTCAGCGTGTGCAGGAAATCTATGGAATGATTCTGAATGGTATTGCAGATCAGAATCTTCTGGTGCCTGTAACCGGCACTCACGATCTGGCTCTGTGGAATACTGATAAGATAACTGGCTATGACTTCTACACAGATGCCAGCTACGTAGACATTGCATCGGTTCATGTGAAATAATGTCCAGCAGTGTGGCTGAGGCGGTTACAAAAGAAAGACTTCATTCTTCAGGAGAAGACTATCTAAAAGCCATATTTATTCTTGAAGCGCAACATGGTTCAGTTCGTTCAGTAGAGGTTGCTGAGTACATGAATGTATCTAAAGCGAGCGTTAATCATGCAGTTAGGCACACGCGAAATCAGGCACATTATTTTGAATAATCAGGGTGTCAACTCATCCAGGGCGCTCCATTCACTCAAACACACCGTGCCAAAATCACACAAAAATATTGCCATACATATGGTAGATCACATTAGAAGATTGGGCGTTTTCCCAGCTAACTACGCATTAGATTTAGGCGAATTTATTGACAGCAACGGTAATTCGTATATAGACATTGTAGAGTTAAATCCCATATCATGTTCTATGTGCTATGTAAATAATAGCATCTATGCTGATGTGGTTCCTGAGATTGGCGAATGTCAGCGCCAACTAATGATGGGTGCTGAGTTTTGCTACGATGCCATCGCAAATCCAAAGAATTACGATATGCTGAGAATATCCAATAAGAGTTATACTTATACTTCGGATAACCAATACGCTCTTTTATAGTTTGCATATCATAGAGGGTTTTAGAGCAATTCTGGAAGTGACGCTTGTTTCTTTCTCTGTGTTAAATCTCCGATAGAGTGAGTCCTTCTGGGAGGTCCATCATGAACCTCCCCTGGGTTCAGCAAATGGGCGCAGTCCTCCCTTGGCGGAGGACTGCGCTTTTTTACGGCCTTACTGCATGGAATACAGGTTGGATGTGCTGCTCCCATTGTCACGGTAGCGTGGGATCTTTTGCAGGTATCCATGCTGCTCCAGATCCGTCAAAGCCCGTTTGACCGTGGAGCGTGACAATCGCATGTCGGACGCAATCGTCTTGATTCCTGGCCAGCATTTTCCCTCGCTGTCTGCACGGTCACGCAGATACATATAAACTGCCCTCGCTCTGGAGGGCAGTTCGGTGTCGGCATAAATTGTTCCGAAGTAACTCATAGATCCTCCTCGCCATAGGTTTTCATTTGCTTTCCGCCCCTGCGCCGAGGCTTATCTACAGCAGGCTCATGGGCAATGCCGCCGCGTCCGGAAACGGCATAGGCTCCACGCATATCCGCATTTTCCGCCTTATTTGACTGCGGGAGGTTACGCTCCAGATCTTCACGGTTGGCATAGGCTACCGCACGATCTGCCCGCTCCGGCACGATATAAGGCTCCTCGAAGGTGATACCCCATTCAAGGAAAAGCCGCAGGCGGGTACGCATGGGATGCTGTCCCGTCTTTTGGACAATAAAATTTCCCTTGGGAATGGACTTCAGCTCATCTGGCGTCAGTAGTGGACGCTCCATCATCTGCAGGCTTTGGCTTGGATCGTTCTTTCCCCTGCTCACCGATCCAGACAGAACAGTACGGTTTCCGAGTGCCTTGGACAGCACCTCCGCCGTCTGACTGTTAGGTGCAAAGCCGCCGAAGATGGTATCCTGGCAGTTGTCCTGAATAATTTCGCTTCCTTCTTTTCCGTAGTTCTTTTCAAGCTGCGCTAAGGACTGAATGATTGGCACCAGCGTCAGGCGGCGGGAACGGCCTGCGGAGAACAGCGGAAGGACATCGAAGGGCGGCATAGTGCCGAACTCATCACAATACAGTACCGCACGGTTTTGCAGCTTCCCTCCGTTTTCATCCGCCACAGCAAACAGTTCACGGCTTAGATTTTGAATCATCAAGCCTGCCATGAAGTTTTTGGTGGTGTCCTCCTCCGGAAGAATGAGAAAGATGGCAGACTTTTCAGAAGCAAACTTCTCTGCATCGATGGCGCTGTCGAAGCAAAGCACCTGCTCCAGTTCCGAGTCCAGAAATGCATTGAGACGAGAAAGTACCGTGGACATGACAGAGGCCATGGCCTGCTCCGCACTGTTGAGTGCAGCACCCGCAAACCATCTGGCCTTGTGATCAGGGGGCAGCTTGCCCATCAGGAGCTGGAAGTGACTCTTGCCCTTTACCTTGCTGGGCTCCAACAGGTCTTGCACCAGCTTGAAGACAGAGACGATGTGCCGTCGCTCCTGTGGATGCTCCTTATCCGGCGGCAGAAACTCCGCCAGCATCAGAATGACCGAAGTGAGCAACCCCTCCGCCGCATCATAGAAAAAGGCATTCTGTCCGCGGTTGCTGTCATCGCCATCGGGGTTGACAATGGTTTTGGCGAGAATCTTAGCGTACTTCTCCGCCTTGGCTCGAGCCGCCAGGTTCTTGGGATCTTTTCTTGCAATGTCCATGTAGCGGTTGACCAGTGTCAGCAGGTTGTTGCCGTCTGAGCGAGTGGGATTTCGCAGGTCAATGACGGACACATTATAGCCGTAGCAGTTTTTGGCAATCGTGCCGTAATTGCGGGCCAGGTCACCCTTGCTGTCCAGCGCCAGCCAGCTCATACCGGAGGCACAGGCATATTCCAGATTGGGGTACAGGAAGAATGCAGTTTTGCCGATACCGCTGGCGCCGATCATAAGGCAGTGGATGTCATCGCTGTCCACCAGTGTGGTGAGTTCCTGCGGTTGCCCCTTGCAACCGAGGATCAATCCCTGCTCCTTGGGGAGATTCTGTCCTCTGCGCCACTCTCTGACTTTGAAGGGCACATGGGCATAGGTCTGCTTGATTTCCTTGTCGGTGGCCCATCGGGCTGTACCGTGCTGTCCATCTCCCACGGTGCGGGATTTGATATTGCCAAGGGTATAGTGATGAGACATCATGGACAGCCCACCGATGGCAAGGAACATTGCTGCTCCCGCTGCGATCAGAATCCAAATACTTGCGTTCAACATTTCACCTCATTTCATTCATAGCAAGGCCCTGAGCGTTTTCGCTGTTCAGGGTCAGATCGTCATTCCAGTCTTTGTTTTCCGGGATTAGGCGCTCCACGGAATAGCGCACCTCTAACTGATTCTGCATCCGGCGGCTGGCCTGATGACCAGCTTCATCGTTATCGAGGCAGAGCAGGACGGTGTCGAGCTGCGGCACTTGTTCCAACATCTGCAATACCGGCTGAATGGATGTGCCGCAACAGGCTACATAGCTGTGCCGCTGCCAGTTCTCCGGATAAAGGGTGATGAAGGACAGCATATCGATGGGCGCTTCAAACACATACAGGTTTCTGTCTGTGCCGACATGATGGAAGCTGTATCGTGGATCACTGCCCTCGACGTTCAAGCGGAAGGCTTTTCCGTAGCTGTTGGCGCTGCGCTTGTGGGCGTGGCGGGGAACACCATCTGTATCCGTACCAACAAACACGGCGTTGTGATATTCGGCATCCTCATACAGAAGCCCAGCCTTGGCAAAGTGCGCCACCACATCTCTTGCGATGCTGCGATGTTTGATGAGATACGCAAACACTCTGCGCATATCTTTGTTGGCGGGCGGCAGTGCAAATGGTTTCACAGGTTCCTCTGTGCGTTCCCCGGCAGAGGGATACGCTGTTCCCAGTTCACCGCCCAGCAGCATTGTCACTGCGTCCGGGTAGCTAAGGCCGTAGAATCGCTGCACAAAGCTGACGGCATGTCCGCCTCGCTCCTCCGCATGGTCATACCATTCGTTGCCTCGGACGGTCACGCTGTGGTCACTGGCAAGGCGTTTTTCTCTGCCAGAGGAAAGCAGCTTTTCACCGCGGCAGCGCAGGAACTCCTCCAGATTCACTGCGGCGGCGCGCTGTTTCTGTTCTTCGGTGAAATGAATATAGCTTGACATGGAGTCCTCCTTTTTTACATGCTCTGCTGATACTGCGTCTGCTCCTCATGGTCGTCCGCCTTGTGACCCATAGCCATACGTTTCTCCATAAGCCGTCTGCGGCGTTTGGAATCGATGCGGATCCCCGCCGGGTTACTTGGTGGAACGGAATTGCTTTGGAATATCCTACTCATGTGATGGAGTAGTTTGGTTGCTGCCAGCATGACAGACGGATCCCGGAACTGGTCAAAGCGGTCGAGAAAAAATCGTGCATACTCATTGCCTTGTGCTGCGGCTCGGATCAGCCATTCTCTGGCCTGCTCACGATCCGGAGGAACATCCCTCCCAAAGAGATACAGCTTGCCCAAGGCGTACTGTGCAAATTGATTTCCCTGATCAGCGGAGGCTGTCAGGTACGCAAGAGCCTTTTCCACATCCTTCGGCACGGACTCACCGGTGAGATAGATCTTTCCGAGCCGATACCGTGCAAACTGATTGCCCTGTTCTGCGGCCTTGTCCAACCATTCCAGAGCTTCTACTGTGCGCTTCTGCGTGAGGAGCAGCCTCCCGAGGGCGTACTCCGAGAAATCATTACCGGCTTCTGCCGAGCGCCGAAACCACTGTTCTGCCTTTGCATGGTCACGCAATGTGGAGAGATCATCCCGATAGAACTTACCAAGCTGATGCGCCGCAACGGTATATCCCTCCTCCCAGAGCTGCTCCAGCGCTTTGACCGCTTCTGCGTGTTCCGCATCCAGCGCATAGATGTCCTGCAGAACAGCCTTTGCGGCGAGATAGCGCTGCGCCTGCTCGTACACACGGTAGGACTGATGCTCTGCCTTCTGACTTTCCGGCTCCGGCTCATCCTGCATCCTTTCATCCTCAAAGGTTGGGAGGCCGAGACGAATGTTCTCGGCCTCCCGGATGATGTCGTTCTTTATTTTGCGAAACTCCTTGCGTTGGGATAACGGGAGTCGTTCCCACGGGGTACTGTGACCGTAGCACTCGTTCAGTTCCTCGTGGATCTGATTCCATACCTTATAGCACTCAGAGACCTCCGGCAGCTCCGCCAGCGCATCCACGATGGTATCGACGAGCTGCTTCAGCGGCTTCTTGAGATAGCCATACTGTTTCTTTCCAGTAGTCGTTTCCAGTGCCTGCACAAGCTGATGCATATTATCCTCGATAATTGGGCTATCGCAGATCTGACGCTGCATCCGACTGATCATTTCCCGCATGGCATTCTGCGCCGCCTCCACCAAATCTGAATAGGCCACATCCTTGCGCTCATAGATTTGCTGCATCTCATCCCGGAAGATAGCATTGGTCAGCTTGGAGCGCATCGCCGCGATCCCGTCCTTGGTCAGGAAGCCTTCCTTGGAATCATCGGACCAGACCATCATGTGAATGTGAGGGTGATGCCCTTCGTCATGGAAGGCGGCATACCAGTGGAAGTTATCGAGCGATATCTTCATTGACTTTGCCAGCGTCGGTGCGCTCTCCATGAGGAGCGTGCGCCACGCATCGGCGTTGTCGAATTCCAGACGAGCGGCATCCTCACGGCGCAGCGAGTAGATGATGGTCCACACATTTCCCTCATGCGATTCCAGCTCTGACATTGCCGAAGCGAGATCTACGGCAGTGGCAGAACTGAACAGGCCATGAGTACCTCGCTTCTGCACACGGGGACGGGTAGCAATGTACTGCATGTATCCGCTCTCCGAGTCTATTTCGTGAAGGTTGGCATCCAACGCCATGGTGATGAATGCGGAAGCCGTACCAAGCGTGGGCGTTTTGCAGTAATCCTCGTACTCAAACAGTTCCACCGCATCCGGGAAGTCCGTGAGCAGTTTTTGAATCAGCTCACGCTGACCTTTTGTGACCGCACCGTTTCCGGCCAGCTTCTCAACACCTTCACGGGTAGCAATATAGCGCATGTAACCGCCGGCTTTCCCGGATTTGATATAGCCGCTTTTCTGTACGAGCTTCGCCATCGCTTACACCGACTTCTGAAACTCCATTGCATCCTTGAAGGAGATACGGCCATTGGTTCGCTTCATATCTCGGATGGCCCTGCCGCGCAGGCGCTCATACGCTCCTTCATCGATGTCGGTATCGTAGGCGATGATCTGTGCCATCAGGTTGATGTCCACGCCCTGCTTGAAAAGCAGAGAGCTGATGCGACCTGCAAAACCGTCCAGCGTTCCGGTCAGCGTCGTGGAGAGTACTTCAGGCAGAAACGCACTGGCGTTCTTCGTGTTCAGGAAACCGACATAGAACTTGAGTGCATTCATCACAAACTCACTTCGGCTGCTGCAGTTATCCTGCTTCAGGTGTGCATCGATCTCTCTGTCCATATCCTCAGTGATCCAGAAAGCCTTTTTGATTTTGCTGTTATGCTCCATTGTCAAATTCCTCCTTATTTTCGTGTTGTCCCCGCTGGAACCCCTTGTCCCACGGGGATTTTCCGGGTTATAGGGTCCAAGCCACCCCGCAAGGCGCTATTTTGTCCCCAGCCTAAAAAGCCGAAAACTGCCCGCACTGCGGGCAGAAGTGGGTCGAGCCGGGGCGCTTTGTCCCCGGCTCTTTCTCCTGCTTTTCTTTCGTCGGATGCTGATATCCCCACAAAGCGGTTCAAAGCCCGCCCAAGCCCCCACGTTGGGGTACTCGCTCGGGCTGCCTGTAAAAAGCGCACACAACGGCCTACAGGGGCGGACACGGCGGTTACATCTGCATCTCAGGAGCCTGCGTTTCACTGTCCCGAAGATGCCGGGCGTACTCGTGCAGGCTCATGCCAGTTTGCTGCTGACAGAACACCTCCATCTTGCTGAGCAGGACTTCCTGTTCAGCAGCATTGAGCGGGTAACTCCAGCTTTCTTCCGAACCGTCTCCTTTGCAGAGGTTCAGTTCCAGTGTGTCGCACAGACGATCCTGCTCCACATCATAGTTGGCATAGATGTTGAGCCAGTCATCATTCTGATCGGTGCAGACGAATGTCCCGAAGGCGGCATCAACATCGAAGTCCGCCTGCAGATAAAAGTTGAGCTTGCCGTCTAATTCGATGATCTCCTCACCGAAGGAAAAGTTTTGTGCGGAGAGATGCCCTGCCGATGTGATCTCTTTGCCCTTCAGATGATCCAACAGCTTGCGCCACTTATCATCACCCGATGCGAACTGCGACCGGGTGGCGTGATAGACCGCCACCGATACATCACGCATTGCCCAGGTCTGCCAGCCATCCATAATGTGAACAGCCGAGAATTCACACTTGTCGAAGTTCACATCGAACACACCGCGCACCTTTCCAGTGTTCTCCATGCGTACAGCGGTCAGCGCATTGTATTCCTCCGCAGTGATGGGACGACCGCCTGCAAACATTTTGATAAACAAATCCGGCACAGCAGCTTTCTCGCTGGTGATGTAACTGCGCAGCTTTTTCCCGACCGTCAACAGCTCCTCACCGGGCGAGGTTTTGAAGTACCATTCTTGACCACGCTCCGTCACATGGTAGGCCGCATAAGTGCGGGCTGCTTCCTCCTCTGCGCGCTGTGCGGCAGCTTCCGATTGGATTGCACGGCTGATGCGCTCATACTCCCGTTCCGGAAGCTGATTGCAAAGCTCATCCAGCACATTCTCCAGATGCTCCTGCAAAGTTTCATCATTGAGATGTTTCTCAATGGCCCTTTTCCATCGCTGGTCGATCCACAGAACGATATCTTCTTGCTGTGACATATCAGTTGCCCTCCTTCACCACGGCTGCCATGGCCTTCGGCTCACTATTCGGCGTTTTGGGTGCGGCAGATTTGGCAGTGCGCTTGGGCTTGGGAGCAGGGACAGCCTTGCTGTCCAGATACTCCCGCACAGCTTCCGGCACCGTCTGCTCATAGAGCTGCTTGAGCGCATCGTCCATGCGGGCCTGCACGGAGGAGTGTTCCTTGCGGAGCGAGAACTCCAGTGCGTCCAGCTTGTCATCGTCAAAGGTGAGAGTGATATTTACTTTTTTCATGTTGTACCTCCTCAGTCATAATTGATATACGGAATTTTCAGCCAGTGCGTCCAACCACGGTTCGCCAGTTCCGTTTTCACCACACCGTACTTGGTACCCATAGCCTCGATGACCTGACCGCCGCCAATGTAAACGCCGATGTGCCCGTCATGCCAAACGGCAAGACCGGGAATGTCCGGCATGGTATCGATGGGACCGGACTCCGTGGCGCTGTAGTACATCTGATTGGCACCGATGTCTGGCATGCCGTGAGTTCCATAGTCAATGGTCATTGTTTCCGGGGACAACCAGCCGTACCCCTTGATGAGTCCCACGCAGTCGGTGGTCCTGCCGCCCAGCCAGTTGGCACGGATAAAATCTTCGTAGCTGCCGACACCGTCAGGATACTGATCCAGTTTGTAGGCAAAGAGCGATTCGGTCAGCACATCGCCATAGGTCCCCCAGACATAGCCCCAGCCAGATTCCCATGCGTGGATGGCGTAGGTCACAAGGTCAGCAGCATTTTTGCTGTTGGGGTCGGTGAAAGCTGAGATGTCCAAGTCGATACTGCTTCCATCTCCGCGAAGGAACTCACCGCTGTAATTCCCGCCGCCCGCCGCACCGGCGATCATAGAATAGATGTGATTGATATTACTCTTGTCGTCCTCTGTGATCGTCCTGCCAAGCTCTGCTTCCAAATTGGCATACGCTTGATATAGCGAGACTGGAACTGCAACGGTGTATTCTTCTTCCGTGCTGGTGACCGTGCCATCGTCGTTCTCGATGTCTACCGTGCGGGTACGGGTTTCCCAAGTGTAGAAGCATTCTACGAAGCGGTTCGCCGCCCGTGCGGATGGTGCATCTTCGCCAAAGCAGAGGGCATAAAAAACGGCCTTGATCCGAATCGGGTCAAGGCCGTTTCCGCTTTCCGTTTGCCCATTGACGGAAGCCACTGCCGAATCCAGAAGAGAAAAAGCGGTACGCATCTCCTCAATATGATGCCGGAATTCTGCGGGTACTTCTGTCGAGTAGCTCACACCATAGAAGGACGCAGCTACCGCCTGGTTGTTGTGATCCGCACCTCCGGAGCCAATGGAGCACAGGAGTGCGATGAGTACAATGATTGGCGAGAGAATTGCGACCAGCGTCCATCCCACGCCTTTGCGCAGCTTTTCGTTAGAGAGCACTGTCGCCGCGGCTTTTGCGATCATGCCTGCAGATACTGCCATCAGCGACCACCCGCCGTGCCAAACAGCTTTTCCTTGTATGAAGGGGCGTGTACCTCCAACAGGTAGCGCTCGTTGCCGCACTTGTACAGACAGACACCGCGCTGGGGAAACTTGATGAGGTTATACTCCGCCTCATCCAACTGGAGCATTTCCATGTAGCTGCGTTTATCAATGGAGCCCGCGTTGAACAGGAACTGGTGGGGCGGGATGGAAAACAGCGGTTTTGTCATCTCGCGGATGCCTTCCTGATCAAAGTCCTCCAGATTCTGCGAGGCCAGCAGCATGGCGGATTCCTTTTTACGCACGCGCTTGAGACAGTTGCGGATGTACTCAATGGCCGTGGGATTGGACAGCCAGATATACAGCTCGTCCAGTGCTGCTACGGTATTGCCGACCGTCAAAAGCTTATCCGACATGAAGGACAGCACATTGAACAGCATAGCGTTGCGGACATTTTTAGCGGCACTCAGCATTCCCTTGACGCCGAAAACGAGGAAGCGGCTGGAGGTGATGTTGGTGTGCCCATTGAAGAACTGTGCGTCCGCACCCTTACACATGGAGTGCAGCCCCAGCAGGACTTCCTGCAGGAGCTTTTCCGTATAGAGTAGATGAGCGTTAGGATCGTAGCGCTTGAATTCTTCTTCAATCAGGTCATAGAGGTCAGAGAGGATCGGATAGTCTTCCGGTCGCATGCGGCGGAAGTTGCTTCGCTCCGTGATTCCCCATTTCGCATAGAGCTTGGACACCATAATCTCAATGGTGTCGATGTGGGCATCGCTGAAATCCTTATAGGCTCGGAAGAAGTCCTTGAGAAAGGAAACATGCTGTGCCAGCAAAGTGCTTTTGCGGAAGGCTTCCGGCGCTGCCGTATCGTCCGGGTCACCGCCATCATCCCAGCATTTCGGCTCCAGTACATTGATGATGTACTTTCCCGCCATGAGGTCGGCAAAGCAGCCGCCCACGGCCTCGCACATTTCCTGCTGCTCATGCTCGGCATCCAGCGTGATAACGGACTTTCCGGACTCCAGCAGATTGAGGATTAGGAGCTTCATCAGATAGGATTTGCCCTGGCCGGAGTTGCCGAGAATGAGGATGTTGGCGGAGGTCTTGTCCTCATCGCGCTGGTCGAAGTCCACGAGGATGTTGCTGCCGTACTTGTCCCGCCCGACATAGAAGCCCTTTGCGTCCGTTTTGCCGGAATAGTTGAAGGGATACAAATTCGCCACACTGGATGCCGGGAGAACACGCTCGAACTGCTGGCCGAAGGCGTTGTATCCCACGGGGCTGGCACAGCAGAAGCCCTGCTGCTGACGAAGCAGGAGCCTGTCCACATTGAGCTTGCTCCGCACCAGCTCCGTCAGCACATCGGTCTGGAGCAGCTTGAGCGTGTTATAATCCGAAGCGGTCAGCTCGATATAGACGGCGCAGTGGAGCAGCGGCTCTCGGTTGCGGTGCATGGAAGCTACCAACGACGCCACATCCTGCAGATTGCTTTCCGCCGTGATCGTCTGCTGCAGGTCGTTGGTGTTGGAGCTGCCCATGCGGTTTTTGTTGGCAGCATTCTGGATGATGCGCTTTTCCTCGGCAGGTGTTACCTGTCGGGTGTAGATACGCAGCGTGATCCCATCCTTTTCGCCCAGATGTCGGAGAATAGCCTGCTCATCGGTCTGCGTGGGATATTCCCGCAGCGCCCACACGCAGCGGAAGGTGTTGCCGCAGATGAAGTGATCGGGTTCGAACTTGACCACGGAAGGTGCGATCATATCCAGGAAGGATTTGATGCTTGCAGTCTCCCGGCTCTGCGGCGCTGCTTTTTTCGTTTTCTTTGCCAAATGAGTCCCTCCTTTACTCACCGACAATGACCCAGCGGTCACCGTCGAAGTCCTCAAACTTTTCCGTCGTCACGTTCTGCTCAAAGTAAACACCCAGCATCTTTTTGAGATCCTGCTCGGTGGTCCGGCGGGTCGTGAAGCCGTTGTCGTTGATATTCTGCTCGATGCGGGAAAGGTAGGAGAACACATCGGACTCCTGTTCGCCGCGCAGCCGGATGATAATATAAAACTCACGGCTGGACGCCATGAGCGCCTGAATGCGGTCCAGATGATTACTGTCCTGCTCCAGCAGTCTGCGGACTGCTGGCAGTTCCTCCTGGCTCAGACGCTCCCGGTAAAAGTCCTTATTGCGCTCGAAGGATTCCTTGGAATTGAGGGCCAGCATCTCGATCTCCGCCTGTCCCTTTACGACATTCAGCAGCGCATAGATGCGGGCGCTGATGCTGGAATCCGGCAGGACGGAGATGTTAGTGGGCTTGATGATGAAGAACACGAGATTGCCCATACGGGTGGCAATGCAGTAGTCCTTGATCTCCTCAATGCCCATGAGTTGCCGTGTGGAGCGGGCGGCTTTGTCCTTTTTCTGCTTTTTACTCACGACTCCAACCTCCAATCATAGAATTGCTGCTTTGTAATCAGGAACGCGGCGGCATATTTGAGGAAATCCAATATGCTGGTTCCGTCGAACCGGATGCTGAGGAAAGCGTAAACAGCCGTCAGCACCAGTGGCAGGGCGATGCCTGTCTGGGTCAGCGCCAGAACAGAGATAAGAAGCCCCACGCCAATAATGCCGATGTCCCGCAGCTCCCAAAGCCACAGCATGGCTTTTGCGGTCAAATTATCAGGGTAAATATAAATTGCTCTCACCTCCGGAGAATAGAGATGGCCGCAGGTTTCCCTGCGGCCATCCAGTGGGTTGATTATTCTTCTGCGTTGTCCAGCGCCTGCTGGAGCAGTTGCGTGATGAAGTCCTTCTGCTTCAGGTGATTCTTTTCCAGATACTCTTTCAGTCGGTCGAAGAGTTCTGCGGAGATCTTCACCGCAAGGGTCCGCTCTGTCTGCATATCGTTTCCTCCTTCAAAGTGTTCCGTGAAGATGCGCTCCACATATTCCGCCAGTGTACCCAGCTTCATTTCTTCTTTCTCTGCCATGATCCTTGCGTGAAGCTCTGCCGGAATCATGGCACAGAGGTTCTTTTTGCCCTCCATCGGTCTGCTCCTTTCCTCGATTTTGCAAGCAAAGCATACCGGAAGAAGTCATGGAAAGCTATTCACCAAACTCAACGAAGAAGCTATGTGAAACGGAAGCAAAACCACTAAGGCAGCTATACCTCCCGAAGAGCTGCGGCGATCTGACCCATGATGAACTCCACACAGGGTATCGCCACACTGTTGCCCAGCGCTTTATATCGGGCAGAGTCCGATGCACCGGGGATATCTGTCCATCCATCCGGAAAGCCCTGCAGGCGCTCACACTCCAACGGTGTCAGGCGTCGGATGAGATAGGCATAGGCTTCCGCCTGCTGGCAAACGAGATCGGTGGCGTCCTTATGCTGGCGGGAGCTTTGTGTGCTGACTACGCCGTTCTCACGGAAATCATCCACACGCTGGCGGCTGTAGACTGCATGATGATCTAATCCCGAGGATTGAGTTATCCCGAGATTAGGCGTGGCCTGTTCGCAAATGTGCTGGTTTTTCAATACTTTTTGTGTGTTGTTCATAAATAACCTCCAGATAAGAAAAAATATAAAAACACCTCTATAATGTAGTTGGCGGCGAAAGTCGACTAACTGCATTCAGAGGTGTTTTTATGTCCGATGAAATTGTGTTTGATGTTCTATGCACAAAAGTGCTGGATGCATTACGGGCTCTGGGGCTTGGTAAGTTCAGCATACGAAACTACTACTACGAAGGGATGTGGCCAATCATAAAGGTCTACCGTTCCGAGGGGGTGATATTTTATAGTGCTGCATTTACAAATGAAATTGTGAATCGTTTTCACTTGGATCATGAAAATGGTTTGGTAGCCGACCGGATCTGGGCAAAAGTCAGAAAGGCATCCATTCTCTTCGAGGAGTATGTTCAAACCGGAAAAATAGTCTGGAAACGTGTTAGACCTGATCCGAAAATTTCCTTAGCTCCGTACTATCATGAACTCCTGCGTAGATTCTGTCAACATGAAGCGAATACGCGGGCCATTGGATTTGAGAGCTTACGGGACGAGGAGAATGTCTGCCGCAAATTCTTTGCATACCTCGATGCCAGCGGTTGCCATACTTGCCAAGATATTAATTTAGTAAATGTCAACGCTTTTCTGCTGTTCATCGCATCTCAACGAAAATCGAGCATGGACAGAGTGTGCAACACATTGAAACATCTGAGCGCATACTTGGTGTCCATACAAAACTGCTGCGATTTCAGCGCCGCATTGACTACTCGTCCCGCGCCCCGAAAGAAACTGCGGCCTGCCTTTTCCGCAAAAGAGGTTCACACCGTCGTGGATGCAGCGGCAAAAAATCCGTCCTTATCGCTCCGCGATACTGCGATGTTTGCTGTTGCCGCCAGTTTGGGACTGAGAGCTGGGGACATTGTTCGCTTAACGCTCTCGGACATTGACTGGATTCATCATGAAATACGCTTCGTACAGAACAAAACCGGAGTGGAACTGCACCTTCCTCTCGAAGCATCGGTAGGAAACGCCATTGCGAACTATATTCTTCACGAGCGGCCCAAAACGCAGTCCCCAGCTCTCTTTGTGCGTTCCCGTATTCCTTTTGACTTCATGACTTCGACTGCTGCGGGAGACCGGCTCAGAAAATATATGAAACTCTCAGATGTTGAGTATACTCCGGGCGATGGAAAAGGCTTTCACAGTTTCAGAAGGTATGTTGCCAGTTCCATGATAAACCAAGAAGTACCGATCGATACAGTGAAAGAAATCTTAGGGCATACGCAGATTGGCTCCATGAAAGCATATATGCGGATCAGCCGGGACAAGCTCGCAATGTGTGCACTCGGACTTGACGGTATTGAGGTTGTCCAGGAGGCTTTGTTATGAGATCTGCATTCACCGGGGCATTTGCACCCTATATTTGCGGCTTGATTGAAAAGAAACAAGCCCTCGGCTATGACTACCACGGAAGTGCGTGCATTCTTCGAACTTTTGATGAATTCTGCCGTGAGCAATTTCCGAACGAGACCTGCTTGACTGTGGAGTTAGCCATGAAATGGGCCGAACAGTCCAAGACTGAGAAAAATCTGTCCAGATTGAATAGGGTATCTGTGGTCCGGGAACTCGCTAAATACATGAATAGTGTAGGAGAACAGGCGTATCTTTTGCCGCTCCAACTCACGAAGAAAAGCGGACGCCATATCCCCTACATTTATTCAAAGGAAGATTTGTCCAAGTTGTTCAAGGAAATAGATTCTCTGCAGCCCAGCCTTAGAGCACCCACAAAGCATCTGGTGGTATCTGTAATATTTCGCTTGATCTACTGTTGCGGTCTCAGACCCGTAGAAGCCAGACGGCTCCGAAGAGAGGATGTCAACCTGTTTGATGGGACGGTGAATATCCTTGAATCGAAAGGACATAAAGACAGAATCGTTGTCTTGTCCGAAGATATGCTTGAACTGTGCGGGAATTATGACCTGCGCGTAGAGAAGATATACCCTCACCGCAAATATTTCTTCCAGAGTCCAAGTGTCCGAGGTGACGGAATGTACTCAATGGAGTGGATCATTCCGACATTCAGAAGGTTCCTTCAGACGGCAGGCATATCCGGATACGGTGAGATCCGGCCCAGACTTTATGACCTGCGGCATACATTTGCAACACATCGGCTGTACCAGTGGGTAAAGGAAGGAAAAGATATAAATGCCTGCCTTGCGTATTTGAGCGAGTATATGGGCCATTCAAATCTCGAGAGCACGGCATATTATATTCATCTTCTTCCAACGCTATATACCGACTTGCCAGAACTGCGTCTTGATAGTTTCCTTGAAATGGAGGCAGATTTATGCGACTGAAAGACGAGAAATTCTATAAAACGGTAAGGGACTTCCTTGACATCTACTTGATCAAGCATAGAGGCTATAGCTTAAATACTCAGAAATCGTATCGAGAGGCAATAAATCTTCTTCTCCTTTATTTTAAAACGGAACTGGGGCTTGAATATGCCAGTATTGGGTTCGAGGACATCACTTACTCAAATATAACCGGTTTTCTCGAATGGCTCTCAAAATCCAGAGGATCTTCTCCAGCAACGGTAAATCTGCGTTTGATGGCAATTCGTTCTTTCACAAAATATGCAGGGATATTAGATTCCGGCAAAATCTATATGCAGGTCGAAGTCGGCAATATTTCTGTTCGGAAAACTCCGGGAAAAGTCGTGGAGTTTCTGACGGCTCCTGCATTGGAAACTCTTTTTGAGCAGCCCAACCGCTTCAAGACGAATGGATACCGTGACTTCTGCTTTATGCGGTTGATGTACGACACCGCAGCACGTTGCCAGGAACTGGTGGATGCAAAAATTCATGATTTGAGCATTCGAAAGACTCATGCAACAATCTGCCTTACTGGAAAGGGAAATAAACTGCGAATAGTTCCAATCTCCCCCTCTGTGGTTGAATTGCTCAAAACTTATCTGGATAAAGCACATCCGACCGAGCAAAGGCAGAGTGATGACTATCTTTTCTTTACAACGCATCATGGTCGCAAAAGCAGAATGTCCACCGATGCCGTTAATCTCTTTATGAAAAAATATGGTGAAATGGCAAGGCGGGCTTGTCCTGAAGTGCCAGAACGAGTACATCCACACCAACTTAGGCATTCCCGTGCCATGCATCTGTATCGTGCCGGGATGCCGCTTGTCCTCCTCTCGGAGTTCCTTGGGCATGCCGACATCAACACAACCCGGATCTATGCATGGGCCGATACTGAGATGAAGCGGCAGGCAATTCAAAAGGTATCCAAGGTCACAGAGGGAGATACTATTGAACCAATATGGGCAAACGATGAGGAGTTGATAAAGCGCCTTTATGGTTTGGCTTGATTTTACCACATTTTAATCGTGTTCACAATGCGGCGACCAGATCATAGCTGGTCGCCGCAAATTTATTATCCGGAGGTTTTAACATGAATTACAGCAGCAAAAACACTATCTCGCAACAAAAAGCCGATGGCCCATCTGACTTCCTCGGGATAACTCAATCCTCGGGATTAGATCACCATGCGGTCTACAGCCGCCAGCGTGTGGATGACTTCAGGGAGAATGCTGTGGTCAGCACACAGAGCGCACGGCAGTGTAAAGATGCCGGCGATCTCGTTTGCCAAAAGGCAGATGTCCATGCCCATCTCATTCGCCGCCTGACTCCATTGGAATGTGAGAGATTGCAGGGCTTCCCGGACGGGTGGACGGACATCCCCGGTGCATCCGACAGCGCAAGGTATAAGGCCTTGGGCAACAGTGTGGCCATCCCCTGTGTGGACTTCGTGATGCAGTGTTTGGTGCAGGCCATCCAAATGGGCGCATATGTTCGTTAAACTTGTCCGGTATGCTGCCTTTGCGCTTCTATTCTCGTTAGACTTGTCAATGGCTTTCGCGCCGCAGTTGGGCTATGCTTTGCTTGCCTCGGGAGAGGTGGAAAGGAGCAGGCTATGGAAGAAAAGAAGAACCTCTGTGCGCCCATCCCGCTGTCGCTGCACCAGCGGCTTCGGGCGGAGCAGGAGCGACGGGGCCAGACCCTGGCCGACTACATCACGGACATACTCAAAGAACATTTTGAAGGAGGAGCACGAACTATGAACGCCAACAATCGCACCATCGCCTTTCAGGTGCCGGAGGAACTCTTCGGTCGGCTGAAGGACTATCTGGC